>OFNM01000046.1_pt1 | contig 6882 bp, 11 predicted proteins | sample 1542101 | NCBI WGS metagenome assembly OFNM01 (sample SAMN04958492, study PRJEB24370) | sediment metagenome | isolation source: lake sediment | place: USA: Lake Hill lake, St. Paul Island, Alaska | collected 2013 | reverse complement strand
GATATATCCATCTGTGTCCATTAGGCCAGCCACAAGCTCAACTTGTTCTTCGCGTGTCCACGACTTAATACCTATTGGCAACAATGCCTTTTTTGTCCCGGTTTCCTCCTCAAGAAAGTACACAAGAGATTTATTGCTAACCTTTACTTGCCAATATTTTCCTTCGCAACATCTTCTTACATTGGCAGAACATACAAACTGAGAAGTTGCACATTCGGCAAAGTACTCAAGTACATCCCTGTCGAGCGAAACCACTTTAGTTTCATAACATTTGTGGTCGCCTTGGCATTTCCAGATATTCCCATCGCCAAGGTATGCCCCTAATAGGTACGCGAGCTGAATATTCATTTGTAGTCTTTCCTGCTGATCGGCCCCGCTCTAGGATTATTGCACTTTGGCACCTAGAGATACACGGGCTATTCCAGCATATAGCAAGATTAAGAAGCCTTATTTGACTTCTGTATAGGTGATAACTCCGCTGTTTGCAGCCGCGTAGTCGGTATGTGTTACGGTATAAGGAACCAAGATCGACTTAAGCCGTAACGTTTCCAGTAGCAACAGATCATAATAATCACGTTGCCAGGATGGCAGGGTTGTCGAATAGATCAACCCCGTAGTTAGATCAGGCATAGCAGCACCTCTTTAGGCTTTGTTTTTATTCTCCAGCCAATCGCCGTAATCGTGAAGTGCTTTATTGCGTTCATCTGATCCGAGAGGCGCTTTATTAATCCTCTTAAGCCATTCGTCTTTGTTCGCAGGTTGGCCGGCTCCTGCTCCACCAATACTTCCAGGACCTATCGGTAGAGACATGCCGGACATCAACTGCTGCTCACGCTGCTTGACGGCATCATCCGCGAAACGGGCGAAGTCCTCCATAATACCTTGAAGGATTTGTTCGTCCTCGATGTTCGGGATACGCTCGGTCAATTTTATGAGTTCGGGCCGGTTCAACTTATTGGCCACATTGACCTTGGATCTCAACGCGCGTAAAGCCTTAGCTTCTTCCATTAACTTCTGGTTATCGGCCAGAGCTTGAGTTAAACGGGTATCGCGCTCACCCACAGCTACCTGCTTCTCCACGTCTTTGATGCCCAGTTGACCTTTGAGCTGCTCGATGTCCGAGGCTCTGGTGACAAGTTGCGCATTGATATCGCGATTGGCAAGTGTGAGCTCTTCAACTTTTCTTACAAGCCCATTGAAACGGGCCAGTTCAATAAAACCTTCGGGGGCTGCGTCCCCCGCTCCTGATTTCTTCGGTTGGCCAGGGTTGTCCGGCTGGCCAAGGATATCGTCAGTCATTGTTGTATCCTCCAGATACTAGAATTTAGTGATGCCACTTACGGGCATTCGAGGCAAAATTTGCCTTCTTGCGAATAGCGCCGGACTTAGCTTTCTTGCCCTTTGCTATGCATGCGGATGTTACGCTTGCAAAACCATTCCTCTTGCACCAGGCAGTAAACGTACCCACCTTCGAGGGCTTGATTTTGATACCAGATTTACCTTTCGGTTTCCTGGGGGCCATAGCTCCTCCTAGTCCGGCTCAACGATTAACCTGAGGGTCAGATCGAGAGAGGTATAGGTGGGCGTGCCGTCGGTCATGAAGGTACCGTAGATATTCCTGCGGTCTGGCAGGCATACAAATGGGATCGGCATGGTTGGGTAAACGGGGCAGAAATAGTTACCCGTACCGACAAAGTAGGTTGTGAACTGGATCATGCCCAAGTTGGTCTTGGCATGGGCAAGAGACACAACATGCGCTGCATTATCGGCGGGTGGTGTTACCAGAGTGTCCCACAGAAATAGCTTGCCTGCGATGTGCTGAGACCCAGCGTCTACCAAGATGGCAGCCAAGATCTTGCCGGAACCGCCATCGAGGCGAGCAACAGCGAAGGTCATTGGCACGCCAGACGTGCCCACATAGTCGTTGGCGACATACGCACCTGCCACAGTTAATGCGGGGTTGGCAGTAGCGATGATTTTCTTGATCCCCACTATAGAATTGATTTTCATTACTTATCTCCTTGTTTTAGATAGGTTATAATGTCCTGACTTTCTGTCAGGTCATAGTTCTATACTCTTAACGCATCATTGATTTAGACCAAGACACCGGCGGTCTTCAAGGCGTTGATAAGGGCCTGTACCCACTCATCGGTAGTACCGGTCTTAGTTGGGGCAGTTTGTACATCTGCATCGCCGAGAGCTATCTCGGACAAAAGAGTGTTAATCCTCCGCCTGTCTCCAGTGGGGTGTACGTTTTTGATGACGGCGGCAATTTTTGCAGCGGTTAAATATTTAGCCATATCTTTTTATCCTTATACTTGTAAAACATCGTTGTCGAGAAACTCGACATCGATCTTAATTGTCAGGTCGTCCACGGCGGTATAGGTCGGTGTGGCCACGCATTTCAACTGCCCGTATATAGCCATTCCGGGGAGTGTATATTCCAACCCAAGGTTTTTCGGATTGGCACCAGCAACAGCGCCCAGTGTAGTATAGTCAGCCGACGCAACCGGCAACACGCCGATCCAGTGCTGCATATCGGCAGCGCTGAAGCTCATTGCGGCGTGGTTTGCCTGAAAAGTAACCGCGGCGTCGAACAGCCATATTTCCAACTGTGCTTTAATGTTATGGTTGTCGATAATGCGCACCGAGTTGATTTTGTTCAAGCCGCCCGCCTGACGTGTCGCATTATTGAAGGTCATCATGCCGCCCATGCAGTCGCCGGCGTTGTATGCAGTTAATGTAAGGGTCGGCGTTTGGGCAATACTCTTGCCGCCGCCATGATTTGTGATATTTAATGCCATTAGGTCTCCTTTTTCGACGTCGAAAACTATCAGAACCTATAGATTGGGGTAAACCCGAAACACAGTCACGTCACTATATAAGATAATGGTGCCCCAGGTGAGAATTACCTGCCATTTCCAGAGGCCGGCTATATCCAGGTCGGCAGCCACAGTAACATACTTCAGTTTGCCATCTAGACCGGTTGTGACAAAGACAGCAGTTCTCTCAATGGTGGTACCACCCGGCTTCCAGAAACAGAAACACATCTCGGTGCATCCGTTAATAGGTAGGATAGCACCGTTCTGGTCGTACATGGTTTTTATAAAGGGTAGGCCAACATCGCCTATGTGTATTTCGCCTATCATATATTTATGTCCGAACTAACCTCATCGACGAGATAACCTACACTTTGAAATGCTTTGTTGATATCGATATAGGCATTCTCTGTAACATCTTTCCTGATAATGCCATCGCTTTCTAATTTCCCATACAGGCATAAATAGGCTGCCCCAGCATAAGTCACAACCATATAGCCTATTGCTGAGACTGGAATGACATCAATTGCCCCAGCCAGATTAATCGCACTGATGGTCTGAACATGCTCCAGACTTGCAACGACCAAAATATGGGTCTGGGTGGTGGTAATATTCTCTAACTCATGCCCGTGTTCCAGGCTTGCTACCGTGATATTGTGCGCCTGGGTTAGGGTGACACCATCAAGGCTCTGTAGGTGCTCCAGGCTGGCAACCGTCAAGAAGTGATCCTGCGTCAGCGCAATGCCGCTGATTGACTGGAGGTGCTCCAAGTCCTGGACTGCCAGATTATGTACCTGTGTCAGTGTTACGGCGCCCAACTCGTGACTGTGCTCAAGAGACTGTACTTCGAGGTTGTAGGTCGTCGTTATGGCGACGTTGTCCAGTTCCTGAGTGCTTTCCAGTCCGGCCACACTCAGGCTATGAACCTGAGTTAGGACCACACTATCTAAAGACTGGGCGTGCTCCAGGTTCTGGATAACCAGGTCACCAGCCGTAGATAAGGTAACATTTTCAAGCTCTTGAGTATGCTCGGCACTCTGGACACTCAGGTTATGAACCTGAGTTAGTGTGACGCCGCCAAGTTCTTGCGTATGCTCCAAGTTGGCCACACTCAGATTGTGTACCTGAGTAAGAGTGACGCCGCCAAGCTCTTGGGCATGTTCCAAACTCTGGATACCGATATTGTGTACCTGGGTTAGGGTGACGCCGTCTAGCTGTTGAGCATGTTCCAAACTCTGGACAGCTATGCTATGAACCTGCGTCAGGGTAACATTATCGAGTGCTTGTGCGTGCTCCAGGCTCTGCACGTAGAGATCAACACCGAGAGCAATATTTTCTAACTCTTGAGCATGTTCCGCACTCTGTACCGCAAGGTTGTGGACCTGGGTAAGAGTTACACCGCCAAGTTCCTGAGTATGTTCTAGGTTCTGAACCACCAGTACGTTCTCGGTAGTGACCGTGACGTTGGGCAACTCCTGGGTGTGTTCGGCGCTCTGGACAGTAAGGTTATGCACCTGCGTCAGCGTGACACTTCCCAGCTCGTGAGCATGCTCGAGGCTGGCTACACTTAGGTTATGTACCTGCGTGAGAGTGACGCTACCAAGTTCGTGGGCGTGCTCCAGGCTCGCAACCGCAAGATTGTGTACCTGAGTTAGTATTATGTTGTCAAGGTTCTGAACGTGCTCGAGGTTCTGAATATTCAGGTCAACCACGAGAACGACGTTATCTAGCTGTTGGGCATGCTCAGCGCTCTGAATAACCAGATTATGTACTTGGGTCAGAACTACATTGCCGAGCTCTTGGGCATGCTCCATATTCTGGACTACCAGAACATGGACTTGGGTTAGAATTACATTGTCAAGGCTATGTGCATGTTCAAGGTCTTGAATAACAAGGGTAACTGGGCCTCCTCCAAGTTGCTCAAGCCGACCTATTGCTTGACGTCCTAGTGCAGTTTGGCCTAACATTTTATGTTATGGTTGCCCAAGCTGACTTCTATTGCAGATAATATCCTTCTATGGGTTGTAGCAATACCTCAGTTAGATACTGTGGCACCCTGACTTGTGCAACAGATTGTTGTAACAAAACCTCAACAAGTTCCTGGCTTACTCCACCTCCGGTAATAGTAGTTGGACTAGGAGCTGTATAGGGCACCAATGCCTCAACAGCATATTGCACCGCTCTTATCTGCTGTGAAGTCGGTTGTAACAGCACCTCTACTAGATGCGTTACTACATTAGCCATTATGACACCAGCTTATAACCGAACTCTGCTGCATTAATTCCAGCAATGGTGAATGGAACGCCAGTATCGGGATTTGCATCGCGACAATCCAGCAAATATTGATAAGATGTGCCCAAGGTAAAGGTGGTAGGGCCAGCAGTATCTCCAGACCCGGTATGTTGCATTGGTGTCATTGTTCTAGTTGCTCCAGCATCTTGTTTTGCATAAATAACATGCTGAATAGCAGTAACCACTCCCGAAGCTATGGGGACATCTGCCATAGCAAAGGTATCAATATGCCCTGCTACTGTGTCTGCATTAAAGGTCAAGTCCGCATCAGGGTATTGTTCATTTACATTGGCAAAGTTAGGGCCAAAATTCGGAGTAAACTGAGTGTAAGTACCCGGAGCAACTGGACGTAGACATGCAACTATTTGTGGCCCCAAGAAGTCATTATTGTAGCTACCAGTAATATCCGCCATGTAAAGATCGTCCCATTTGACGCTTGCATAGCCTCCAATACCAATACCGGTAGCATAGTTATTAGCTGTAGATCTAGTATTGAGACTTCCAGTTGATGGGATCCATCCAGTGCTCGTGCCATTTACTCTCAATTCGATAACACCTGCGGTGTTGTGGATTGTTATCTTGATTTCTATGTAATACCAAGTATTCACAGAAATAACATTAGTGGAAGTACCTAAAACGGTACCAGCTCTGGATATTGTTAGATGCCCTGCGCTGTCGCCTCTCAGTGAACATTGCTCAGTTACATTATCATAGAATATTACGCAGTAACTGCCCGTGCCAGGAAGTGTCACAAAGGCCATCGCACCGCCAAAGATAAGCGTAGCCTGGCTCCCTGCTGGTCTATTCTTATAAATAACAGGACTAGGACTCTGACCATTAGTCCACAACCCCTGACCTGGTTGTTGTCGAGCATAAAGTGGCTCAATTACATAGATGTTGCCCGGCGTACCATTAATCCAGCCTGTCCATTTCCTTAGCAAATCAACACTTGTATCCACTGCTCCTGGCATGCCAAAGGTATCATTTAGATAGTGATCAAAACCTTCTATGAACCATACTGCCATAGTGTTTATCTCCTTGTGTACGACAATATCAAAAGTACACGGTTTGCACCAAAGATAGTTCTACTGTCAATGTTGACACGTACTAGATCGCCTGCATTCCACGCAACTGTCCAATGTGACAAATCAGAACTAGTAACTTTGGTTTGTGCACTTAGCGTAGGCTTCTGATCTCCAGTCTGAGTATCTGCTACCGTTGGCGGAAAGTTAGCGTAAGTATCTCTCCATAGGTCGATAACTATCGATATGCTACTGGTAGAGATCAATGTCCAGTCGGCGATAGTCATGTCGCAAGGAATTTCAAAGTCTAGCAACACACCAGTTCCTGGATCCCCATTGATGGCAACCTGTATCTTGCCAGCTTCCAGATCATTCAGTGGATGAGATAAGGCAGGGATAAATACCTCAGCAGATCCACTCAGACTGATCTTGCTGCCGCCATTGGTGCTTTGGTAAACAGTGTCCCGAGACAAAGTAGGTCCAGTCGAACTATATGTGCCTAATCCCGTTTCACTGTTAGCTCCATCGGCAATCCCATAGCAGACGACCTCACCATCTACCACCCCTCCATTGGCAAAAGTCAAACAGCCCGATACGGCGGCACCAAGAGTCATGGTACCTGTGCCAACAGTAGCTGTTGCTACACGCACCAAATCGTGGAATGACATTTAGGCACCAGCCTTTTTAAGTTGGGTCGCGGATGGTATCTGTATAGGCCGGGATATTAACGGTGATCGGAAGAGCGTCGT
>OFNM01000042.1_pt1 | contig 7343 bp, 12 predicted proteins | sample 1542101 | NCBI WGS metagenome assembly OFNM01 (sample SAMN04958492, study PRJEB24370) | sediment metagenome | isolation source: lake sediment | place: USA: Lake Hill lake, St. Paul Island, Alaska | collected 2013 | reverse complement strand
CTTTCCCTACACGACGCTCTTCCGATCTTAATTATGATTAAAATCAAATGCCATATATGTGGAAAAGAAAAAGAGACTTACCCTTCAAGAGTTCGATATTCAAAAAGTGGATTTATGTTCTGTAATTCTCATTGTTTCGGTATCTTCAATATGACAGGAAGAACGTATACTGATGACCGAAATAAAAAATGTTCAGTCTCAAAACTCAATGAGAAAAATCCTCAATGGAAGGGCGACAAAGTCGGTCTTGGTTCTCTCCATACCTGGGTGCGTAACAGAAAATCAAGACCAGACCTTTGTGAAGAATGTAATAAAGTTCCTCCCATTGATTTAGCAAATGTCTCTGGAGAATACAAACGTGACATCTCTGATTATCGTTGGCTCTGTCGGAAATGCCACGAACTTCTTGATGGGCATATTAAAAATCTGATACAATTTTCAGGAGTGATAAAAAATGGATGATGGAAAGAAAGATTTCTGGAGAGAATGGGTGAAGGCTGATGAGCTGGAGCGACTAAAACTCATAAAGACACTGCCGCCGTTCAGACGCGGAGGCATCGCGCATTACATGACCGCGGGTCTGCTGAACAGCTACCTCATTGACCTGTATAACGAGGTGAAAAAACATGAGTAAGAAGATACTCTGTGAGACATGCTGGAAACGACCTGTCTGCACTGCACAAAAGTGCAGGGACGACCATCTATTGATGGTCTCCAAAGAGACCTTTGATAAGACACAATGCAAGTTCTACATCAAGAACAGAGCGTGACCATGAATGAACGTGATTATCTCATCATGGAGGCTATGACCATCGCAGCTGGGGCTTTCACTGTAGCCGCAGTCACCATGATGATGCTCATCTACAGGCTCACCCCTGACCTGAACTTCTTCCTGATTATGGTATTTATAGGATTTTCAACCTTTTTCTTCGGACTTGTGTTCCATATGAAACGACGCATCTTCGTCCTTGAAATGCAGCAACTCGCTAAAGAAGGTGAGAAGCCCCATGGTGACGAAAAATCCGATGATTTTTCATCGGCATCGCAACGAACCAGGGAGGTTCGTTAGATGAGTAAATGGTTGGTTATCCAACATCGTGGATACAATGATTTCTCCTATGGCTCCTTTGATACGTACGTTACAGAAGATGAGATAGTCATCCGTGGACGTCTTAAACGCGGTCAGCCCAGTCTCTACATGGTGATACGGAGGAGTGAATAGATGGAATGGGACACGGCAATACTGTCAGGGTTGTTCACAGGCATCGGTGTTATACTGGCACAGAAACTCGTGAAATGGTTAGAAACCCATCCGATTATTGCTCGTTTCACTAGCAAGTTCAACAAAGTCAGCCGTGGCGAGGAGAGCCTGCATGACCTGATGCAGAAACAACGCGACCTTGGGAAGAAGATAGAAGATAAAATCAGTGGGGTGAAGAAACATCGCCCACGGTTTTAGTTTCTATACCACGATGATGGAGGCTGTCGGCGCGAGTATACGCACGAACATCGGAAATTATATCTCAATGGTCCTCTGGAACGATGAGCCGCTGTATATCCAGAGGATTAAACAAGGTCGGATACTCCCCTGGATGCTCCCGAAAAAGAGGAATGAGACTATATGTCATGCTTCTGTCGTAACCAACCGGATGATATGCTCAATGAGGGTGCAGACCCACACGACCAAGTAGGTTGTGGGGCTTCGACGAACATTGTTCGTCAAAACGCACACCGTGAAATAATGATACATGACCGTTGTGCCTCATTTGCTGTCTACTGCGCATTAACCAATAATATGCCGCTTGCTATCATCGGATGGCCGATAATACTGATAGGGATATGGAGACTGAACTCTCCAGGAGAAATAAAATGAAAGAAATACCCTTGACCCAAGGAAAAGTCTCTCTGGTTGATGACCAGGATTACGATGAACTGATGAAATATAAATGGTGTGCTGATAAAGTAAGAACCAAATGGTATGCAACCAGAGGTGTGTGGAAGCCTCTCACAAAAACAACGAAAAAACTTCGGATGCATCAAGTCATTCTAAAAGAGCAATATACCAAGCATCGTCATTACACAGACCACATCAACCATGATACTCTTGATAACAGGCGCTGCAATCTACGGGTCTGCACCAATTCAGAGAATATGAGAAACTGCCATAAAAGTCATAACACCTCTGGATACATCGGGGTCGTCAGGGATAAGAAACATGGGAAATGGCTCGCACAGATAGGGTTCAACTGGGAGCATATCTTCATTGGTCGTTACGATAACATCATTGAGGCTGCCAAAGCAGTTGATAAAAAAGCAAGGGAACTCTTCGGAGAGTATGCTCTTCTGAACTTTCCAGGAGGTGAACATGGTCAAGAGTGAGAACATCATCTGCGGTCTCTATGGGTGAACTTTTCGCCGTCCTCATCTGAAAGGATGGGGAGCATCATCGGGCAAAATCGGTGGACCCCCATTTGGGAAATACCGAGGTAAGCAAAAGGAGTAACATCCTTTCGCCACCGTAACGCATACGGAGTGAAACCCTATTAGGAATATAATCTCCGCACGAGTGTCCGACACCCTATGGGTGAAGATATATGCTGAACTCATGGGAAACCATGAGAACATCAGGATAAAAAGCCTGATGGGTAACAACTTGGGAAAGGAGCAGGGAAGACAACAGCGTTGACATTGTTCCTGTTGATTGAGAGCATCCAGCGGACGCGCTCCAGGATTTTCTGCAACTACAAGCTGAACTTCCCGTTCCAATGGCTCGCTGGCGCTGATATGATAACCCTGGAGAAGACGCTGAACGACAGCGTCATCGGCATCGACGAACTCCATGAATATGCAGACGCGCGTAACGCAGGCACCCTTCAGAACAAACGCGTGTCTGATTTTTTCCTTCAGTCACGGCATTTCGCCTGCGACGTGTTCTACACCTCTCAATATAAGGACCAGGTCGATAAACGCATCAGAAGAATTACAGATATAGACGTCATCTGTGAGAACCTGTTCACTGACCTTGACGGCGACGGCGACGATGACCTTTTCCAGATGGTCATCAAAGACCGACGTCTCCCTGATACCGCGGTGCGGACACTCAGGTTCTACGCAAAACCAGTGTTCGACCTTTTTGACAGCACCGAGCGCATCAACCCGTTCGTGTTCACGAAACAACAGGAAAAAGATTGGAAAAAGAATGTTGTTTCCGTGCAAGATGAGCAGACCGACGACGAAAACAAAGGTTTTCGTTCGGTTTCGATGCCTGCAAAAGCAGGCGTCAAAAAATGGAGGGAGAAATCATCAAAACAGTCAAGCCGTCAGGTATTATCGCTCGCATAACACTATGGCAGGAGATACACAGTAAACGGTTTCATCGACGGCTGAAAAAGATAGGGAAAAAGTTTGAGGCTCGTCGGCAATATGTGAGGGAGAGAGATGCGAAAGATAGTCAGCGGTAACATCTTCAACGACGTGAAACGATTATTCTCATGGGGTGGGAAGAAAGTCGGTGGACGCCTGAAGAAAGGCGGCAAAGGCTTCTTCCATCGGATACTGGAGGCGATGAACAGGTGAGCCGCGTATGAAACTATGGATATTCATCGGACTGCTCATAGCTCTGGTCGTCGCCTATTATCTGGTGAACTGGGTGTTCTGGCTTGCGATACTTGGCATCATCATCTGGTTGTTATACACCCTGTATCGGTTCATCGAACGGATGATGACTCCTCATGGGAAACGCATACGACATGGCGCGTTACGCGGTCATCTTCAGGAGGAGTATGGAACGAAAGAAGGAGGGAAGCTCTACAGGGAGATGGTGGGAGAATTAAGAAAAAAGGGTTACCGATAATACTGTTGCTGTTGATATGCAGCCCTGTCTCAGCCTCAGTCATGCAGGTTGAGACGAAACAGGTGAAGTTACTTGACCAATTAACCTTGAACATCACCTTGATACCGTCTGAGCCGGTGAAAGCATGGGAGCTGAAACTACAATATGACCCTGGTCTCCTCCAGTTGATAGCTATCACAGAAGAAGATTTCTTCGATGGATACCAGACGTTCTATGTGAACAACAAGAGTATCGCCTATGGTCTCATCCTCGGCAGAGGCAACATCACAACCCAAGGCATCATCGCCATAGCCCATTTCAGAGCCGTGGACGAAGGCGAAGCCCTCGTGCAGATCTACGACGCTGGAGTCACCAATGAGACCAGGTATCTATCCTTGAGCCTACAGGACGGCTCTGTGACCATCCTGGGGCTGTCTCAGCCTCATCATGGATGGAGACAGAAAGAAAAGATATGGGACATCACCAGATGCCCACAGAGCATGCATGAGATACTGCTGTTCTTACACTGTTATCATCGTTAGAACGCCGCCACCAGTGCTGCTGCGACACCAAGGATGACTAATCCTATGAAGATGATTTTGAACATCTCGAACGTATCCTTCATGGTATGTTTACTCTTGTTAATCCAGTTGGTGACCACAAAGTAGACCAATCCAAGGGCGATGAACAACAGGACCAGCTCAAGGATGATTTTCGCTATCAGACCCATCGCACCCACCTGCTCAGACGGCGTCTGTGTCACTGGAGGGTCCTCAGGGTCAGCCAACGGCTCACCAGATATGATCTCGTCGACCTGGAAATACAGCCAGTTCTGACTATCGTTAAAGCCAAGGAACACAGGATCATAGTCAAGGTAGACACCATCAGTGGCAACATACGGAGTGGTATCATCAGTCGGGTCGTAATCCTGCATATAGACGGTGTCATTCTGGTTGTAGTCATACCAGCCGATACTCATACGGCACAGGTCATCACCGACACGCTCACCACTGGAGCCGTTGTAAATCATATCCCAGTTGATGGTCAAATCCCATTCATAATACTGTTTATCTCGGAAGACGTTGCCGAACTCGCTGGAGCCACCAGTCGAGCCTGACCACATATCAGCAAAGTATGGACTGACAAAAGGCGTCCATCCTTGATATAATATCAATTCACTGTCATTGCTCCAGATAGAGTAATCATAACTGTCATAGGCGTCATTGTTGTCCGTGTCGATACGCAGGACCATGAAATCCGTGTCGTTCTGTGAGCCGTCAATGGCAAGGAACGCTCGCATGAACAACAGGTTATCGGGGAAATCATCAGGCAGTCCTGGTCCGAACATCTGCTCATAGAACGCTCGTGTCTCAGTGAACATCAGGCTGAACAGATACACGCTGTCATTCTGATTATACGGAAGTAAAGAAGTCTGATAAATCGCTTCGCTGTAGATGACTTGAAGGTCCCAGAGGTTGATGAACTCTTTGAACAACTGTGATACATTATAGAAATCATCAGGGTCAAGGTCAGCGAACTCATCATACATCACGTAGACATCGTTACAGTTGATGGTCGGGCAGGCGATATGCTCATTCACGATAGGAAGAGAGGGCACATACAGGTCGTATGCGACATCCCAGAAGAAGATACGACGGAAATCACTCTCCGACGGGTCGTTGTCATAACGGCTGTCGACGAACAAGGCTGGCTTGAAGGTCGTGGTCGTGATAGAAGGATGGTTCGGGAACTCAAGGTCCACCATCCACAACGGGTATTCATCACCAGCAGGGTCCCACATCTTGAAATGCAGGCTGCATCCGATGGTGCTCTGGAAATCCCACATGACTTTCACGCGGAAGAAATCACCGTTGGAGTATTCTTTCTCCCAGTCATTGTCAAGGTCAGAGGCGTTGCTTGCGTTGCTCTCGAAACCAGTGCCGTTCCAGTAATCAAAATGGTCAGTGTCCATGCACATCAGATGACACTCTGGTCCGCCATCGCCATGGTCAGTGCTGTCATAATAATACACAAGCGCATAATAAGAGGTGAGGTTCACTATCATCGCAGAGCCGACATCTATCTCGCCTCCATCAGAGACGACCTCGAAGGTGTTGAACCAATGGTCAGCAAGAGTATCGTTATAGGTGAACGACACGTCTTTCGTGACCGTGCAGTTATACTCCCAGACACCGCTGTCGTTCTGGGGTTTCCAGTCAGCGGTCTCATTCTCAACCCATGTTGAGGTGAGTGCTCCATCAGCGATGTTCTCCAACACGACGAGGCTGTCAGTTTGTGCTGATACAGACACAGCAGAAAACAGTAGGGATAATGAAATCAGCATCAATAATATCTTCGATGTTTTCTTATCCATTCATTGGTCGACCTGTAGAATGTATGGTGTTGCAGTTATAAAAAACTTCTTAAACCGTGACAATATATAGACCACTCAGAGGCTCTCGGAGGATTTTATTAATCTCCTCTCATAGCAACTCCGAGACCTATATTTTTCCAAAACTTTAATTAGACCAGACAGGTTTACATACTGTTTGCCATGAGAGAGGAAACAGTATGACACGTCAGCGTCTGCCATCAACCGAACAGCAGGTTGCTGCCCTGAAGAAAAAAGGCATCAACATAGGGAGAGCGCGGACGAAATGGACGATTTATCGGCTCTATAATTTCTATATCACGCAACATCACCCAAAGACGACGCCAGTGACGTATGCGTATGCAACATCCAAAAAGACTTTTTCGAGCATCGAGCAGTCCAAGACGCCGGAGAAGATGATGGTGCGCACAGGCACAGGCAAGAAAGTCTCTGCGCGTAACCTCATCAGGAAACTCGACCAGACGAACAGAAAAGAGTTCGAGCGTTCACTCCCGCGTAACGTCAGTTTCCAGTATGGACGCACCTACCGGACAGTGGATAAGGTCAGGGACCAGGGGACGTTCATCATCGACCCTCCTATCGCTGCGACAGTGCTGACGCTTGACCATGCCCATAAACGCGCGGAACAGGTCATCAGTCAGTTGTTGGACGTCATCCATCTCGCACAACGGTTCAGGGGTCGTTTCTACAAGGATTATGTCGTCGGAGGGAAGATAGTCGCCGAAGGACGCAACTTCGACACCAGCGATGATATGCCGAAGAACCCACCTATCGTCGTCAGTATGCCATGGACAGGTCTGTATCGTGAGGATTTCATGTTCCACCGGATGTTCATGGACCAGGGTTTCGAGGATGTCTTCAAAGTCCTCCATGCGACCAGCGCGCAGGATAAGGCAAAGGTCATCATCTACCGAGTGGAGTTGAAGTTCTCCACCAACAGGAGACCATCGAACACAGACCGATTACGCTCCGAGTAAGATTTTTATGGCGAACTACTCGTATGTCCCGCGCGCTCTCGCTCCATTGAAGAAAGCCAGACCACTCAAGAAGATAGCAGTCGTCGACATCGAGACAGACCGATGGCCAGACCCTGACGATATGCAGAAGATGACCAAAGAA
>OFNM01000036.1_pt1 | contig 8336 bp, 6 predicted proteins | sample 1542101 | NCBI WGS metagenome assembly OFNM01 (sample SAMN04958492, study PRJEB24370) | sediment metagenome | isolation source: lake sediment | place: USA: Lake Hill lake, St. Paul Island, Alaska | collected 2013 | reverse complement strand
ATCTTATTCTCAAGCGGGGCGAATTTCTTACAACGTGTTACGCACCCGCCTGCTGTTTGCGCGCTTTTTCGCAACACGCACAAACCTTCTTACCGCGATGACCCCACACATAGCACTGCCGATTGACTTTGAGATGAGCGCAAATTGCAGGCTGCGTATGTTGGTTGTCTGTGGGCTGAGTACCACCTGCTTTAGTGGCGCATTCCCCGCAAACGTACATACTTCCTTTTAAGCAACTGCTGTCACAAACACCACAAGAGACTATTGACATAAGCGCCACCTATAATAAATTTAAGAAGACCATTGCAACCAACGTTTGACAAATGTGTGTAGTGCCGCCTTGGGCATTACATCACTTTGTTTGTTGTATGCTGTTGTCAATTTCCTCCTCATCATCAAGCGGCGCATTCTCGGCGACCTGACAATTTATGCCGCCACATCGCAGACACTTGGTGTGAGTAAGATTCGACAACGGCCCCTGCCACTCGACCGATCCACCGCAATATTCACATTGCATTTGCGCCGCCTCAGTAATTGGAGAAATTGACAATTGCATACAACTACTGATTGTACGAAATACGCTTGTCTAACTCTTTTTTTAACAATAGGATACATATCCTATCTTTTTTGTTCATATAATTGAATTTATGTCCTAACATTCCTAAAATAATGCATCCGGACGCCCAAAAAAACAAAGACCCACTATTTTTTCCCATAATTCTATCGGCTTCTCTAGAAGCTACTGAATATTCTGCTTCATGAATATATATTTGATGCTGTCGTTTAGTTCTATTCCTACTAAAATATATTTTTTGAAAATCTATTCCCATGATAAATTTATTTGTCCATGAGCTGATTGTTCATGATGAGTTTTTGACGGAGTTCAAAAATATCCCTAGATAAACTAACTTTCATTGTATGAGGATTTTCAAGGCGTTTTAGGGTCCAATGTAGCATGGAAACCTCTTTATTAACTCTTTCCCTAATATCTTTTAAACTGTCATTTATTAAGATTCCTGATTTAGGGTCATAAACAAGAGCCTGCCTCTGTAGGAACTCAACATTGTTTAAAGTTAGTTTTTTAGAGCTGTCGTCAAAATGATATGCGAAATTCAACTCTCCAAGGTCTTCTTCATACCCGTGTATGATACTGCATAAAATTTCTTTGCTGTCTTTATCAATAACCCAGGAAGACAAATTATACCCTGGTATACTCGTTTTTATAGGGTTATCCCTAGCTATTTTTATTACAGACCTTAGTTTACCATCATACTCGATAGAAGTGAGTTTCATTACTCCACCGAGGCTCGGTTGATCAGAGCACGTTCCAGGATTAGTGCCACATCCCCACACGATTTTAGAGAGTACCTCTTCTGGGCTGAGACCAGCTTTGGGGGCATTTGAAACTATTTGGTTTTTTATAGCTTCAATAGAGTACTCATCCAAGTCATTAGTTTGATAAATTAAAACCTCACTCATATTTTGAGAATTAAAGATTTTTCTTTCTTCTATCGCCAAATAAGCCAAATCCCCGGAATCATTTCTTATCCCTGGAGTTGCCCCTGATCTTTTTATGATATCCCAGTGTTTATCAAAAGCTTTTACAGCATTAGGAACTCCGGAATGAAGAGTGTCAATAGTATCTACCAGTAAAACAGGCTTTCCCGGGCATTTTTCTAGCCAATTATCAAAAGCGGCGTACTCATCTCCAAAACTTAAAATATACTCATGTCCTTGAGTCCCCGCTAAAGGTATATTAAATCCAGCTCGTATTTCAGCATTACTTGTATAAACTGTTCCAGCAAGATAAGCATATAAAGATGTCCTGTAACTATCTTGCGCTCGTCTTCTGGCAAATTCCATTATCTTACCAGGGCTACCTGCTGCACATACTCTATTCCATTTAGTCATAGATAACGTAGGATAATTCACGCAGTTTAAAAGAATACCTTCAGCTATCCGTACGCTGATAAGATCACCTTTTATGATAATGGCTGGTTCATGCGAGAAAAATACAGATCCTTCTGGAATAGAGTGCACAGTTATATCGAGTCTTTGGTGGTGGTTATGTAGATAATCTATAAACTCTTGCCTGTAACCCAGATCCTGTAGTGCTGCTACTCTGTCTAAATCAAAAACTGTTTTAGATAACTGATATAAAAAATGGGTCAAACCACCTAATATGGCAAAAGATCCTCCAAAAGGTGCTTTTCTAATGAAAAAAGCTTTGGTTGCTTCCTTGTTGTGGTTACCTACAAAAAAATCTGTCTGGGCCATCCTCATATAGTACTCGTCCCACGGGCAAACTTCTATAGGTATAGTGTTCTCTATTCCATTGAGCAAACTGTCAGAGGGGGTGTATTTCCTTAGCATCTCAGCTCCTTTCACATACATGCACATGTAATTTTTATGTTGTTTTCTTCTGCCTTGGGCCACTAAAACCATCTTTTCCCTAGAAAGATGATGTTTTCTGCAAAATTTATCTAACCCATCGTGTATTAATATTTCTTCACCATCGGGGGTTATTATTTTATAAGATCTCTGTTGATAATTTCTATTCTGAATTTTTATTTTTTCACTTATTTTATTTTTCGTTTCTTCACTATGATGCTTTCCTTTCCAATAACGGGCGTTGTTTTTGCTTATTAGCTGATTTGCCTTTTCTGAATTTTTACATCCTTTTTTACTTGGGGGCTCATCACCACCGTCCAGATAATTAGTTAAATCATCATTAGAATCTCTGTACTTTTTTATGTAGTATCTTTCCCAATATCTCCACTCTTCTTCATTCGTCTCTTTTAGTACTACTAGTCCTGGTTTCTTACCCTGCTTCAGCAAAGACTTTATCCAATTATTTTTTCGATTCCTTTCCCTTAACTTACTTTTAGCAAGATGCTCTTTGTATCTTTTTTCTGGGTTGTTCTTAGTTTTACCTATATATCGAGTATTCCCTAAAAAAGGGCATACTAATCCATAGATATATACTATAGGTTCTTTATCCATATTAAAAATTTATCAACGCCATGCGCATATAATAATCATCCCATGGGCAGATTTCGAGCGGGAAAAGATTTCTGATACCTTCGAGTAGATTCTTTGAGGGCTTATATAATCGTTCCATCTGTAAGGCTCCTTTTTAAAATAATATTCATTCTTTAATCGAAATGAATTCCGGCATTTTTTCACATGAGAATATAGTAGCCTCTGGGTATGTTTTTTGTATTTCAGGTAGAATCTCTTTCTGAGGATCAATCACCTCAGTATCTGACTCTATGACGAGGGGCTCGAGTATGAGCCCCTCATGTGACTCTGCGAATTTCTTTACGGCATCTTCTACTTTGACATCGTCAGGGAAAGTTTCTTCCATGATTGATTTAAACAGTTGCATAATATGATTTTTCTTAGCCAGATCAAAACCTGTCCTAGGAGTTATCCAACATTGAACTAAATACTTATAAACCATGGCATCCCTTTACTTGGGTTATATCAATATACTTTTTAAATTAAAATTATCAAGAATTACTTAATATTTTTCACAGACGTCCACACATAATTTTTTAATTTTGTTGATATCAGGTGACTTTTGAATAGTGCTGGTTTTATATAATTCTTCAGCTTTTTTATCCATTCTATCTGAATATTCTTTGATCTTCTCATAAGACCAGGCTCCATCCCGGATAGCTTTCAATTCATCAGCATCTATCTCGGTCCTGTCGACGTTGACTTTACCGGTTTCTAATATCTCTTGACACATGCGAATGAGACGTACTAGGTGCATAGCATGCTTCGTGTCTAGTCCGAATTTAGCTTCAAGCTCTGCTCTCGCTTTATTGCGTGTTTTTTTCCATTGGGTATATCGATCCCATTCTTGCTGAGCATGGTAAAACTGTAGCTCTTTAGTCGCCTCTTCGATATACTCCTCTTTAATATAGGACGGCCCTAAAGCTTTTAAAGTATTAGCTTGTGATTTGATGCCGACCTGGAGATATTCTAATGCTATAGCCCTACGGTCATCTTTAACATATCGACCGAATAGGGGCATGATATAATTCGAGTATACATCATCGAGTGAATCAAGGAAATTTTCTTTTTCTTCTTCGATGATAAAATCTCCCAGAGCCGAATACACAACAGCTTTGAGTTGTGCAGTGGGAAAAATGGATGTAGCCGGTAGTCCGTAGTCCTCCCGTTTAGGCTCTGATTGTGGAGGATATAAAAGAAATTTTCGATGAGTATCTATTCTTTCGAGCTGTGCTCGGCTATACCCTGAAAATGTCCATCGACATTTTTTTGAAACGAATAAATCCCTGTTCTCCATAAAAATCTGCCAATAGGGAGTGATTTTCTTAATGCATCTGTCCGGGACAAACAATAAATCCATGCAGTTCGGATTGTTATCGGCGATGAGTTTGAGAATTTTTCGGATATCGTAGATAGTTTTGTCTACTCCGGGGAAGCCGTTAAACTGGTCGAACTTATCAAATCCAAAAAAATATTCTTTTCCAGGGATCATGACTCCAGCCTGATCTTCGTCGGAGTCAGGCCTGGAAAGCCCGTATGCTCTTGAGCCGATCACGGTCAAAAAAATAGTCCTATTTTCAACGTATTGAATTTCCATATTATTTTTCTCCTGCAATGTTTCTCATTCTGTCCATATACAATTCCTCTTCGTCTTTATTGATCCATGTATGATTCATATAGAGCAGCAGATCTGTCTCTGACAGCCGGTATATATTGACAAAATTTTCATCTTTATAGAAATAAAATTTTCTATATAAAAAATTAGACCATCGGCGCACGATGTCCCATCCAGGATGTAGCTGAAAAATTGAATAATTTCCACCATGCTCTTTTACTATGAATCCATCAATTTTTTCTTTCAGCTTTCTGTTAGGAGTACTGGCTATGTATGTTTTAAGACTATTTGATATAGGAGGACTAGTAAAATTTCTGATTATTTTAACCAGATCTCCCATTTTATATGCGTTTTTACAGCAGGCTTCTTTAAGACAGTATCTCAATTCTTTTAATGCCTCAGCCTGCTCTTTATCCTTTTGATATTTTTGTTTTTTAAATAGGATAATTTCTTCGACAGAGATCGTATGAATTTTTGGAATATTATTTCCGCCCATAAACAAAGGTGCTCCCATTGTGATACATAATGTATTAAGAGTCCGTTTTCTTTTATCATCTCTCTATCAAAAGATCCTATTACGAACACATGGAGAGTAATATGCTCGTGCTCATGCCACTTTTTAGATACAGCTCTTAACTGTTCGCTGATAAACTCTTTGCTTTTGTAATCAGTAAAAAGTCCTATGTCAAAATCGTGTCCTCTATAAAAAGCTATTGATTTGGTAGCGCTTCCAAAAACTTTCACGGCACCCAGATGACACAGGTTGTCTTGCAAAAACCGGTAAGAATTTGTATGCCTTTCATCCATCGGTACATCAATATACTATTAAGATGGCCTTTTTTAAAGTAAAATAAATTTATACGCTTAAATAAATTTTTCGAAAAAATTATTTTGTGAGGAATTTGCTAAAATTCAGCTTTAAAAATTCAAAACATTCTGTTATATTCGGATATATTTAGTGCCTCTGACGGCATTCATTCTGTAATAACTCGTTAATGCGCGGAATTCTTATGACGCCGTCGGGGACATCGTCGCTGTGAAAAACTCGGATTACACAATGTCAACCTCTCTCCCACCTCTGATTTGATAGTACAGGGATCCATAAATGAATAAAATACTCTGGAAACCCAGCCCGTTCTGCAAATCTCGAGGCAACTATCCTCTCGACATGATCATCATTCATCATATCGGGTCAAAAAACGGAAAATTATTCAGTATAGAAGGTACTATAACGTGGTTCACCAGCATAGATGCTCATAAAAATCCTCAGACGGGTGCAATTGAAAATCAGGTATCTGCTCATTACGCCATTCCTCGGACGACACATACTGATTATGATGTTGTTCAATTCGTGAAAGATATCGATATAGCCTATCACGCCGGAGATTCTCAATGGGTGGTCGACGGCAAAACCCGCAAATTCATTAATAGTTACTCTATTGGCATAGAGCTTGAGGGAGACGGCAATCTGGTAGAATACACAGATTATCAGTATTCTACACTGATAGAGCTAGTCAAATCTCTGGCAGATAGATATAAAATCCCTGAAAATAATATAGTAGGGCATGAAGACATAGCTCCTTCCAGGAAGATAGATCCGGGAAAACTTTTCGATTGGATGCGCCTAAGGAAAGGGATCAACATTCCGGTACCTACTGTTGTATCTACACCAATAGGCCCTCAGTCTTCATCTACGTCTGTGGAAAAAGTGCCGGATGATCAGTTTTATATGGGTGGAGGGACGAATAAAGATGGAAAGCGCCCAAATTTATTTGAATTCATAATAGAGGCTATTAAAAGTTTGTTTCATAAATCTTGACATTTATATACCTAACATATAATAGATAGGATAATATTATGGATAATGCTACGTTAAAAGATGAACTCATAGGTAAAAAATCCAAACTTACTGATAATGCCAGGATTGTTCTAGCAAAAAGATATCTTAAAAAAAACGACAATGGAGATGTGACAGAAACTCCTGAAGAGATGTTTTTCAGAGTAGCTGAAAACATTGCTCTGGCGGAGAAAAAATACGGGTCTGACTCAGAAAAATGGACCAGAATTTTTTATGATATGATGGCTAATCTCGAGTTCCTGCCTAATTCACCTACTCTGATGAATGCCGGGCGTCATTTACAGCAGTTGTCAGCTTGTTTTGTAATGTCCATAGGTGATTCTATGGAAGAAATTTTTGAAGCAGTAAAAAATACAGCGTTAATCCAAAAAAGCGGAGGTGGTACTGGTTTTTCATTCAGTAATCTAAGACCAGCTAATGATAGAGTAAAATCTACTGTAGGAGTGTCATCCGGGCCTCTTTCTTTTATGAAAGTGTTTGATGTCGCTACAGAGACTGTGAAACAGGGAGGCTGCATAACTCCAGAGGCTAGAATATCCACACAATCTGGCTTGATAAAAATCGGAGATTTAGGACCGGACAATAAAGAGAAACCTAACACATGGTATCCTCATAAAAATAGTCCTCTAATTGTAATCACGGACGAAGGTCCAAAAATTTCAGACGAGTTTTTTAATAATGGAGTGGCAAAAGTAAAAAAGCTGAAAACTTCTTTTGGGTATTCTATTATTGCCACACCTGCGCATAAATTTAGAATAATAGATCAGGAAGGTAATTATATCTGGAAACAACTAAAAGATATTAGACCCGGGGAATGGATAGCGCTTCAAAAGAACACGTACGCTTTTAATAAAGATTACTTTTTTCCAGAATATAGCATTAAGGAGCATTTTAATGCTACAGCTATAAAAATTCCACAAAAAGCCACAAAAGAGTTAGGGGAATTTATAGGGTACCTTACAGGCAACGGATCCGTTAGTCTAAACAAAAAAGGTACTGGGAGGTTGATTCTTACTATTAACGACATTGATAGAAGTGCTATGAACAGGCTCAATAAAATTGTAAAAAATCTATTTGGCATAGAGTGCTCTATACAAAAGAAAAAAAATGACAAAAGCACGAATTTCTTTTTCTGCTCAACAATGTTAGTGCATTGGCTTAAATTTATTGGGGTGAATAAAGAAAAATCAAAAATAATGCGTATTCCTAACCTTGTGTTTATAGCAGGAAAGGATTTTGCCCGGGCATTTGTAAGAGGACTGTTCAGTGCTGACGGGCACATAACAGATGAGGGGTACGTTTCTTTATCAAGTGCTTCTGAAAACCTGATAACGGATACTCAAACGCTACTTTTATCTTTAGGGATACCCAGCAGAATTCATGTTGAAAGAAAAAGAGAGGGAGGTTTTTCAAAAAATCCCATATTTATACTTTCATTGATATCAAAAGAAGGTATCGATGTGTTTAATAAAGAGATAGGATTCATCTCAGATTATAAAAACGAAAAAATTATTAATTTTGACAAAAAATTATCATGGGAATTTAACGATATAATCCCTAATCAAAATTCTACTCTACGAGAGATATATAACGGACCTGGTAGAGGATGTGCAAAGAATAGAGGTACAAAAGGAGCAAACAGATCTCTTTACAGAGACATTCAGCATTATATCGTATCGACGAATGGTCATCGTAACCTTAATAGGACTAGATTGCGCTATTTAGCATCAAAACATAAAGAAATATTAAATAATCCTGTCTTTAACTGGTTTTTGAATAACAATCAATTTTATGATACGGTAACAATGATTGAAGATGGTGAGTCTTTGACGCACGATCTGT
>OFNM01000035.1_pt1 | contig 8541 bp, 9 predicted proteins | sample 1542101 | NCBI WGS metagenome assembly OFNM01 (sample SAMN04958492, study PRJEB24370) | sediment metagenome | isolation source: lake sediment | place: USA: Lake Hill lake, St. Paul Island, Alaska | collected 2013 | reverse complement strand
CTTTCCCTACACGACGCTCTTCCGATCTAAGAACGATACTACACTAATCCTCAGCAAGCTCAACGAACTCAACAATTCTATGACCACGGGCTTTGCCGAGAAGGATGCACATATCCAAAGTGCCTATGACAACATCACCAGCGAGATTTCAGGGCTGTCTGCGAACACCAGCAACAACTTCAACTACACCTGGGGATTGATACAGAGCCTGAACAATTCCATCTCAGGCGGAGGGAGTAATGATAACCAAATCTTATCATACCTCGCCAACCTCACATCGTCTATGGCTCAGATGCAACAGCAGATAACAAATGTGAATACCACGATAAACAATAATATCTTGAGCATCAACCAGAGCCTCGGCAACCAAATCAGCCTGTCAGCAAACACGACAATTACCCAGATTAATGCCCTGAACACCACGACTCAGGCAGGTTTTGATGCAATAAACTCATATCTTGCCAACCTCAGCCTCCAGGTTGGTAACATCACGCAGGCAAACATCACCCAGCTTGCAGACCTCCTGCTTGCAATCAACGCCTCACTCAGCCAGGGCATCACCAACCTGAATATCACGATGCTCAACCAGTTCAACACCACAAATACCTTAATCCAGGCGATAAACCAGAGCCTGACGACTATCAACAACAATGTTATCTACATAAACCAGACCACGACCTTTATACTGCAAGAGCTTAACATAAGCACCATTGACCTCAACCTGTTTGTCCAGGCATCACCCAAATGCCTCTTCAACACCAACTGGCTCGCCACAGCACAGGTCAGGGACAGATTCGGCAATATTCTTTCTCCAGTAGATAGCGTGAATTGCCAGATGACAACTGACCTGTGGGCGACCACCAATATGACCTATTCATATCTTGAGCACAAGTGGAAATATACGCACCTGTGCGACCCAGACCTGACAACATTCAACTGGTCTGTGGATTGCGTGAGGATTTGAAATGTCATATAAAGACCCAGTAAAGCGGAGAGAATGGTGCAAAAGATTTTATCAGAAGAACAAGGCTCGGCTGATTGCTGAATCATCTGCGAGGCAGAAACAACCCAGAGATATAGACCTGAAAAAGATGCTGGCAGAGCTAAAGCCACTTGACAGACCCCTGCACGCAATCAAGGGCAAACCCCTCTATAAAAAGGTTCATCGTGAGGATAGCCCTGAATTTAAAGCTAAAGTTAAAGCCTACCAAAAGGAATATCGTAGTAAGCCTGAGCATAGGGAATACCAACTGAGATGGCAGAGAGAACATTTTGGCTCTGTTCCAATGAGCATATATCATAAAACTATAAAGAAATACCTCAAGCAACATCAATATTATCTGGAACACAAACCAGAATACAAAGCACGCAGACAGCAACAAACACGCAGAGAGCAACAGAAACGATTGGACAAGCATAAAGTATATATACTCTAAATACAAAAAGGTGATAAATATGAACAAACTCTGGATTGCACTATTGATTCTGGCACTTATCCCGATAGTCTATGGCGTGCAAGTCAACTCCTCAACAGAGATATACTCTTTTGACATCACCGACTGCCAGTCTGACACAGCCTCGCTGGGCTGTGCGGATGCCTATGTCAGGTTCAACTGCTCTATCTCCAATTACGCCTATATAGATTATGTCGACTACAGGATACTTGGCGTTGATTACTCTACCTCAAGGCTGAATAACAACTTCTGGCTTGATTGGCATAAAGGCGTAACAACGACAACCACAAATACCAGCATCACATTTGACCGAGCTACCATCCACGATGTCGGGGCAGGCATATCACTCTATTTCCCAGGTGTTTCTGTTCCCCTGAACTGCCACGCTTGCAACTACAACATCACTTATGATGCCTGCCAGAATGACGATACGCACATAGCCCACTATATAGGCGATGGGATTGGCAACTGCACCTCATTCAACACGACAGAAACCTGCGATTACTGCACCCCAGACTGGGAGATAAGTTCAACCTGCCAGACCAACAACACAGAGTTCAGGCAATATGCCGATTCAAATTCCTGCTATGCGATTACCGCATTATATGCTGATTCTTGCTCATACACATTCGCTGATTGCGATACCCTGATTTCCTGCTCATACCTCAAGTCTGATATGGACTGCGATTTCGATGTCAACCCACTCATAAACATAGTTGGAAACAAGATATACTGGAAATGCACTATCCCCAACTCAAGCATAGACTACAAGTGCGTGTCCTATGTCAATCTTGACGGCTCAATAATCCAGACCAGCCCACAGCAGAAGACCTACTCAAGTGGAGTCGTGCCAATTCAGCAGGAAACAAGAGAGTTTTTTACCGCCACGAATGGGCTGGTCAATCCATATTTCACAACCGAGAACCTCAAGCCAAATATCCAATACATAATGGGAGTGGAATGCTCATATCCAGGCGGAACGCTTAAATCAGAGCATTATGTCACTCCCCTATACCGCAATCTTGAAGATTTGGCTTTCAGAGGTGTTTGGTTCAAGGACAACATCGGGTTCATAATAGGCGGGCTTATTGCGTTCATAATAATCGTGGGCGTGATACTCGTATTTTGGTCGTGGAGGTAGAAAAATGAACAAACTTTTTCCAATAATCTTGCTGGCTATGATGCTATGCGTCATAGGCGTATCTGCAACCACATATACCCACAAGGTCTTGACATATCCCCTGAATAATTACAACTCGTCAGGACTGAATGACTGGACTTTCTTCGGCACTTCGCCAATAGATGTAGCCTATGGTGCGAATTACATAGCCATAAACGCATCTTCCACAGACCTTAATTCTGGCTCAGGCTGGAGGCACAACTTCAACTGGACAACCAGATACCCAATAACCCTGTCCTGGCAACAGGAAGATAGTGTGTGGCAAGTTGGCAATACCATCATAAATTTCAAGATGTCAAGCCTAATCAATAATATCTCCATATTCGGCTCAGACGGCTATTGTATGGCAGAGGTAGAGACCGATTTGCAGAACCAGCCACCTATCTATTACTGGTTCAATTATAAGTATGATAACCCCACCTATACAAATGGGGCATATCAGTATTCAACCTCTGCTCCAGTCGGATTCCAGAATTTCTCAATCACCATCACGCCTAATAATGATAATGTGACTAAGCCAAGCATAGCTTGGTATAGGAATGGTGCTCTTATCGCAAACGCCACGATGACAAGCGGAGCTTGCGATAATGTCGATAATCTCTATGTGATGTTCGGTATGGCAAATTCCCAGCCTCAGACGACATTCATCAAGAACATAGTCATAGACGGCTATGCAGTGAATGTCGCACCCTCATCTAATGGTGATTGCACAGGCATAGTCTGTGCCGATGCCTGCGTTGATTCAAATTACTTGGGGATAAATGGATTGTGCCTGAATACCATAATAGGTCATATCTGCACTTATGACCCCCTGCTCTGCTCAAATGGATGCCTGAATGGTGCGTGTGTGAATCCAAGTTGCCCCTACCAGCCAAATCCTCCTTTCGCTTTCCCTATACTCTGGTATGAGCCTTTCAACTACAATAGCCATACAATCACCTCAAATGGCTGGACAGGATACCCCTGGGTCATCGGGCAGAACTGGCTGAATACCTGCAATGAACTCTATGCCCCGACAGCTACATCCACTAACTCCCTGACCTATACTTTCACATCTGCATACCACCAGCCAATCACTTTCACTTGGGATATGTGGGGGTCGTCTGACAACAACGATGGCACTTATATGGCTGGTGTCAGTTTCAATGTCAGCAACCCCTATAATGTCACTTATTTTGGCGGAACGCAGGCTACTATCCTGCATCTGCTTGACAGCACAGGAGCAGACGCAATCAACCTGCAATTCGCCTGGGATGGCAACATCTACAACACCAACCAGACCTCATCTGGGCAGGTCGTAGGCAACTGGAATGGTGCGGGTGTGTATTCATACAAGCTGGTCATCCATCCAGACAACCAGACATTTGATTTCTATTTCACAAATGAGACCTCAAACCCATTCTCAGACTATTGGGTGGGGTGCATTGACTGCCAGTTCGCAACCGCCACAAACAACATCAAAGGCGTGGAGTTTGAGCCTCTGCCTTGGTTGCCACCTATGCCACCCAACGCAAACTGGGGCTTGTGGCTTGACAATCTCAAGCTGGTCGATACAAACGGCTTGGCAAGCCTGACACAGGACAACTACTGCAATTTCGCTGGGTGCATATTCTATGACCCGTTCAGCTACACTGACAGCACCTACAATCACGGCTGGTTCTTGTTCAGCACCTCACCCACAGACGGCTATATCCAATTCGAGAACAACACATTCGGCTATTATTTCCAGCACGACTTTGACACTTTCAGGAGTTCGGATGCAGATGGTATCGTGACATTCCAGTTCAGAGCTGTGTTCCCTGCACCTGCCTCAGAATCTATGGTTGACATCGTGAATTTCGCTGTCGATGGTGCGTTCAACATAGAGTTCACCAAGAACACAATAATAGACATCGACTCTATGAACTCGCTGGGCACTTATAACTATGGCACTTGGAACACCTATACAATCGTGCTTGACCTCGTGCAGAACACCTACGACCTCTATCTCGACCACAACAAGATAGTCGCAGGTCAGCCAATCCCCATCACAGCACAGGTCAATAGGCTCGGATTCTGGGTGAATGACCCCGCATCCATCTACATAGACCAGGTTGTTGTCGCAGAGGGGCTGGGGCTGTTGAACTGGGTCACAAGCGATACTGGCGTGCCTGCCGAGCACCTCAAGAACTGCTGGTCGCCCAAGAACGGCTCTTTCGACTGGACTTGCTGTAACGCCCAAGAAAGAATCTCAAAAAGCGGGCTATGCCCCCTGCGGGTCACAGCTTTCTATTTCCTGGGCGGAATCACGACTTTCGTGCTGACCTACTTCCTGTATTTCATCATACTCATCATAATCGTGGTCGTAGCGATTCCGTTTTTAGTGCCCAAGAGGAACTGATTTATGGTAGCACCACTCATAATAGGATTGATTATAACTGCAATCACCGAGATAGTCGGTGTTGTCGTAGATACAGGCAAGGCTGTGCTGGATACCCTGATTTCCTTCTTCCAGGCTGTGTTCTCCCTGCTCCAGTCATTTGTGCAGTCCGCACCGATGCCTATGAAGATACTCATATTCCTGTTCTTCGTTCTGACTTTCGGCAATGCGTTCTCAAACTTCTTCCTCAGCACGAGATATGCCTGCGATACCAACAATGTGCTGTATGAGACCACCAGCATAGGCACTGCTATGTCAGGCATCTTCAAAATCCAGTTCCAGAGCCTTGATGTCACCGCCAGAAACACATTCATACACACCAACTATGACAGGGTGACTCAGAGGGCATCGCCCACGACAATCAAGTGTGCCAGCACTTCGCCACGCCTATTCTTCTATTCCATAAACATCCTTGACTATAACCTATGGCTGTTGTTGCTTGTCCTGCTGTTTGGCGTGCCTATGATTCTCAGCTACTATTCTCGGATGGGCGTGCTCGGTAGCCATTGATTTCCCCAAAGGTATATAAACACAAACCATTCAATCCTCTCTGAAATGCAATACTCTAAACTTATTCTGGCTATCATCCTCTTATTGCTTATCTGCCCTGCTGTGCTGGGTGCTATTCCCGCAGATGACACCACGAGAGCTATGCGTGACCTTCAGAATATGATTGCACAGAACAAGGCTGAGATTGTCAAGGCTGTCAGCGATGCCAACGCCCAGACCCTTGCTGGCATCAATTCCTCAATAGACAGCAATTTCGCTGTTATGGACACAAGAATCCAGAAGTTCAACAAGGATATGACCAGAAATATCGCAATCGTGGTCGTGGGCGGATTCCTCGTGGCTTTCGTGCTCTCGCAGATAATACGCATAAGCGTGGAACGCAAGAGGAGGAAACTGCTCATCAAGCAGAGATTCGAGCTTGAAAGCTCGGTCAATCAGCTTGAGCAGGATGCCAAGAGGCTTTCTAAGGTCGTTGCCAAATACCAACTGCTTGAAAAGCAATATTCGGCAAAGCTGGGGATTATGGCTGGCAAGAAAAAGCATAACTGGTCTCTTTTATTCTCCATAATAGCCTTCTGCCTGGGTGCTCTCACCATATTCATACTGCATTATCTGGTCAAGGTGATTTGAGTGGATGAGGGCAAGAATCGGCAGATAATAGTCGTTGTCATCATAGTCGTCATCGTGCTCGTCATCATCGGATACTTGATTGGCGGTGTCAGGGGCTTGTCAAGCCTGCTCACTTTCGTCAAGTATGCGTTCATCGGTGTCCTGATTGTGGGCATAGCCGTCTGGTCTGCCTGGTATCTATTCATCAGGAAGGAGAGGGATGATAGGGTGGCTATGAACGTCAAGAAGCTGATTGAGCAGTCCAGGCTCACAAAGCCAGACACCATAGGCGACCTCTATATATCTGGCGACAAGGAACACCCACAGATTCGGCTGGGGCACATAATCGGCTATTCACGAATCAAGAACATACAGAATAAAGAAGAAGATGTGTTCATCTTCAAGAAAGCAGGTCTGCCATTCTCGTTCTTTGAAGAGCCAAGAGTGCTCAGGGTTATGCCTGACCAGCACTCGCAGATGATTGGCGATATTGTGGTCGAGGGCATATCGCTTGTCCTGCACGGAGGTTTCCTATATGTCAATAATGAGCACCTCAATATCGAGGGCGTTGACAGAACTATCAAGACTGAGGTTCTGAGAACCTATACTATGGATGTGCTGAGGGATGTGAAGATTATTTCGGATATGGCTATCGGAATCGACCCAATCCACGCAAAGGCGATGGAAGGAAAATCGCTTTTGCGTATACCATCGAGGACAGAACCAATAGCACCACAAGAGGGCACTTATGAGAACCCGCAAGGTGGTAGATAATGCCAATAACTCACGAGGGATATTGTGCATTTTGTGGAAAATATTTCAAGGGGTTCAAAAAGCAGTATTGCTCTTGGCAGTGCAGAGTAGCTAAGACAGGCAAGGCACAAAGTGAAATATTAAGGCAAAGCAACATACTCTATAAGCCAGAGAATTTTGACACAGGCGAATTAGATGTGATGTATAATAAGCAGAAGATGACCTATGCAGAAATCGGACTTGCTTTTGGTGGATTAGCCCGCAATACTATTAAAAAGATTTTGATAGCCAAAGGTTTCAAATTGAGAAAGTTAGGCGAATTGGCAAGTATAAGGCTCAGGGGTTATGTGAGAGATAAAGAATTTATCCAAAAACATCTTGATTGGTTCAAAACACATAAACATCCCAAACTTGGCAAATCTGCAAAACCAGAATCAATCGCAAAAGCAAAAGAGACTCGGATGAATGGCGATAGATATGCTTGGACAGAGGAACAGAAAAGGAAGAAAAGTGAGTATTGGCATAAAGTTTTGAAATATGACCCAGAATATCTTAAACGACTTGGCAAAGCGTGGGCAGTCCATCCCAACAAGCCTGAAACCCTGCTCATAAATTTTATTAAACAGATTGGTTTATCATATCGATATGTTGGCAATTTCAAGTTTTGGATAGGTGGCAAGAACCCCGATTTCATAAACCAAGAAAGAATGAAAATCATAGAAGTCTATGGCAAATATTGGCATAGTCAAGATGAAGCCTCAAAAAGAATTTCGCTTTTTCGTCAATATGGATATTCTACTTTGATTATTTGGGATTACGAACTTGAGAATCTGCAACAAGTCGAACAGAAACTTGTGGAGTTTGATACAAAATGAAAAATTTTCCATCATCCGCATTTGAGATTGCCAGTTCACCTATGTTTGAGGAGGATTTGGATACCCAAGAGAGGATAATAGAGGATAAGATGATTAGAGTCTATGTTGGGGTGATGCTGGTCGCCTCTCTACTGCTCTGTGCGGTGGTGCTATTTTGAATGGCACTCCGCTTTATCTCTCATAAGGAGGTTGTATTCAGACAGCTTTTAGGTATGCTCAGGACACCACCTATGGCGATGATGAGCTATTATTCCAACCTGTTCCTCTCTGCCAAATTCGTGCTGATGGAACAGCCTGAGAAGGTTGTGTATCTCGACAAGGAAATCAGGAAAGTGGAGTGCAAGGTCGGGATTGTCAATACTGGCTACAGCGAAACCATCCTGAAAATCCTCATCAATCTCTATGAAATTGAGAGGCAACTTGAGGCTGACCAACACAGCGTTGAAAGCATCTACGAGACCTCAAGCGAGGAAGAGCAGGCTCAAGTGGGGCAGGCATACCAGGATATTGAGGCACAACTAAAGGAAATCACCAAGAAAGAGCATTACTACCTGTTCAGGCTACAACCTCTTATGCCCCTAAAAGAACTTGAGACTTATATGGATAATAATATGGATTTGAAATCTTTTTTCAAGGAGGGTGGCAAGAAAGTAACCCAACTTGAGCTTATGGGGGATTTGGACAAGATAAAGGTCTGGATATAAGATCGGAAGAGCGTCGTGTAGGGAAAGAGTGTAGATC
>OFNM01000034.1_pt1 | contig 8664 bp, 8 predicted proteins | sample 1542101 | NCBI WGS metagenome assembly OFNM01 (sample SAMN04958492, study PRJEB24370) | sediment metagenome | isolation source: lake sediment | place: USA: Lake Hill lake, St. Paul Island, Alaska | collected 2013 | reverse complement strand
GTGTGCTCTTCCGATCTTACACCCTCACCGCTTCCGTCATACCTTCGCCGTGATGTTCCTTCGCAACGGCGGAAGCTCACTGGCACTCCAACGATTACTCGGACACAGCACGATGGAGATGGTGCGGGTCTATGTCAAGCTCTCCGAGGTGGATCTGCAACAGGCGCACCGCCGGGCCAGCCCGGTCGAAAATCTGAGACTATAACCTTCAAGCCCCCGCAAGGGGATTTTTTGTTGTGGGGGACTACCGGACATTTATGCATAGACTAACCCTCCCATAGCAAGTACATTGTGCACATGGGCATTCTGGGTCTTCTGCCCCCTGAGTTGATCACATTCCTCACCTGGCTGGTGCTTTTCATTTCAGCCAGTGCTTTGATATTGATCATAGCCGTGGGATTAGGGCGGCTGCTCGGAGGATTTGTGGAAGACATCCTGGGGTGGTTCCGATGATCGAGTTCCCGCCCGAATTCTTTGGCATGGTTGCGGCGCTGTGGCAAACCTACCAACCAGCGATCTGGATCTGGATGGCCTTGATGTTCAGTGCGGTGGTGATCTTCGCCTTTGGAATCGTGACCTGGAATATTGTCCGCCGCATAGTCTGAAACGGAAGGAGGTGAAATCAATGAGCATAGATATGTCGACGTTTCTGGAGTCTCTCTTAGGACTGGCGTCGGATTTCTTCAACGCCCTGATCCCGGTCATTGCCATTCTCTTGGGCATTACGATCGGTGTCGGTTTGGCCTTCATGGTCTATCGACTGTTGGCAAAGCTGTTCCCCACTGGTTAGGGAACAGTACCTGATTTAGGAAATACAAAATCTATAAACAAGAGGAGGTGAAAACGAATGAGTCTCGACATGAGTACCTTTTTGGAATCCCTGTTGGGGATGGCCAGCGATTTTTTCAACGCGCTGATCCCGGTTATCGCCATCCTGCTGGGCATCACCATCGGCGTAGGACTGGCCTTCATGGTGTACCGCCTGTTGGCGAAGTTGTTCCCTACGGGCTAATTGCCCCGACGCCGGGGCGGTGATCTCACATCGTCCCGGCTTTTGTAATTATCCAATCAGTTCGCTGGAGCGTAACATGAAAACAGGGCAAATAGCAATCAGCATCATAATCTTTTTGGGACTGCTGGCAGGCATGGCGGTCCCGTTTGTGGGTGCACAGGAGACATCGGCGATCACATTCCACGAACTTTCCAACCTGAACATGACTCATCCAGAAGATTCGGAAGGGACAATTGTGATCACGGGGGAATACACAGGCAGTGAAAGTGATGGCATGGGTATCATCCTGACGAATCTTTGTGAAGGGGTGGGCTGTAGCTCCGTTGACATTTATTATAAATTCCACTTGGAAATAGCCTGGGTCAGTGATTGGGGAGGGGATTACCCGGAGTGGGTGGTGGCACCGGAGCCGCACCTGGTCTATGGTGGAAGTTTCCACCTGATAACGAGCATCGAACCGCGCTGTGGATCCACAGGCGTGAGTGATGAGTGCATGGTTGAAAAAGCTGGCATGATCCCCGCTGCCGATATACCCACGGACCAGGGATTGGGACATGAGGCGTACCATCTTGGATATGACGCCCTTTACGGGGGTCTGGCCATCACCACTATTTACACGATCACCTTTTCCACATCTCCGATCATCGAGAACGAAGCAGACTGCGCCGGGCAATATAACATCGGATCAGCTTTGGGATCATTTACGTTGGCCGCCACGAACAGCGCCGGGGTCAACCTGCAAACACTATTAGGATCTAGTTACCCGGCTCCCGGCTCGTGGTATGTGGTGCGGAGTTCTGGATCATGGCAGAACCAGGGCACGGGAGATCATCTTCAAACCCTCGGCTTGAAAATGGGGTTGAACGGTTTCTGGTTTCCGTTGGACGCCAACCCCAGCGTGGAGTGCGTCAGCGGCGATACATATTATCTGCAAATGGGTACCAGTATCGGAGCCGCCTACCTGCGCGTCTATGACCAGGATTCGGACTTTGCGCACAATACCGGATCCATGTCCATTGTAGTTTACAGCGTGACCGCCCGCACCCGCTATCCGTCCGGGTGTGAATTGAAGTATGCGGTCGGGGATCTGATCGAACAGAAAACAGTGGCTGCGGATTTTTCCTACGGATGGCCGATGCAGAACCCATTCACACCCAGGGACTCTGGAGATAATTCCAAGCGATACTACATGCTTGAAACCATCGGCGGTCCCGCCTGGCTGGGTAAGATCCCAGGTGTGTATTCATTCGATGCAGACCTGGGTTTGAGAGACTCCGAGAATGATACGGTCCCGGACGAATGGTTTGAGATCATTACCGCGCCTTTTGTGGAGTGCGTGGTCGTAACGGATACGGTCGGGCACGTCAAAACATTCTTTGTGATGGACGAGTCAATATTAGGAGCGCTCCACAAATATTATTATGCCTTCCGGGTGCGGGACACCACCACCTATGCCGACAACTCTGGGGCATTGACGTTCCGGCTCTACCAGGCCACATTCATGCAGGACACGGTACCGGGGGTACCGCCCACGGCAGGGGGATGTAATGCCTTCACTCACGACGCGGCGGCCACAGGCTATGGGATCCAGGGTAACGACGAGGACGGCACGGTCATCACCAACCTGACCTCCGGGGCGATGTATGCACTGGAGGTGTACGGGGGTCCGTGGAAGGATGACGGGGTGGATAAATACGGGGTCCAGATCTCCGATGACAATGGCATTGTCTGGAGAGACTTGCAGGACTATCCCTACCTGTTATGTGCGGCCTCCGCGGATGGGAATCATGTCATTATCTATTTCTACGCAGCGGGGGGGAAGATCTGGAGGGTGCGGGCCGATGACGGTGATGGCCACTGGGAGAATAACACCCTGAGCATCGGTGTATATATTCATCCAGCCAGCACCTTGATCAACCAGTATCCAAACTGTGAGGATAATTACAACCTGTCAATGGCGACCCTGGGGTATGAGGATCGTAAAATACCAGGCAACGATTCCTCCGGGAAGTCGGTGAGCGGAACCTTCCTGGGTGCACGCGGCCCGCTGATCCCCGGCAATATCTATTCGATCGAGATCACCGATGAAGAAAAGTGGTATGAGGGCGGGACCGGATCCGGTTCCTACCTGGTGGATATTTCCGATGATGGCGGTGCCACATGGGTCACACTCAAAGATTATCCCAGCCTGTGTTATCAGCAGATCGGGCTTGACAACCGCGGCCAGATATTCTTCACTGCTCAATCGTCTGATTACAAATTGCGGGTCCGGGATGCAGATGATAATTTTCTCAACAATACCGGCAATGTCTTATTCAACCTTTACCTTGGAGTTAGTATATCCAACCCTCCTCCTGGCAGTATCCCGCCGCCTGAATGGGTGGTAGCCTGCAACGAGACCTACGCCAGGCCGGACAGTTATTTTGAGTGGTATCCGGTAGGCACAATCGCTTCCGTCCTGATCAGCGTTCCGCTTCCAAGGGTGGGCGAATGGATCGACTATCTCAGGGCGTCCATCGTGTTTTATTTTGCCTGGTGCCCTCAACACACTGAAGCGCTGAAATCAATGAGCCGGGTCTACATGGACCGGGAACCAATGGCCTCCATCCAGGATATGCTGGACTTCGTGAAGAGCGTCCAGACGTTGATCGATAGCTACCAGGTGACAGGAGGTGAGGCGTTGGACGCCGGACTGATCAGCCAGGAGCCGGACTTGTTCTCGGATACCCAGTACATTGGGGTAATAGGCGGAGAGAATAATTTCACCTCACCAGCCACAACCGGACCCTGGGACCTGTTCATGATCGGGCAAGTGGACCCTGCCACGAACGTCTGGTTCGGAGGCCAGATTGACATGGCAGCTTCCCTGGGCACAACCGACCTGAGCGTGATGGACGCCTACCAGACCTTGTGCTCCGATAAATTCTATCCGCTGTTTGGGATCGGAGCCGATCCGTATTGCAGTTTGATGTCCATGATGCGTTTTACAAACATCGTGAAGTGGCTCCTGTTGGGAGTGGATACTTTCGTTTCAGTCTTATGGTTGATCAAGTACCTACCCGGTTATCTGAGGAGATTTTGGAACATCATCACCGGGAATAAAAGCACCTTCAAGTCAATTGGCAGTAACCTATGAGACGATTCCGAATCGGCGTTAGTGTTCTCTCAATCGTCCTGGTCGCACTCCTGGCGATAGTGCTGGTCATCCCCGTGAGCGCCGCCTCGATCGTACTGAATCCAGGCTTTGAAAGTGGTACTGGGGCGGATGCAGACAGCTGGACCGAGGGCACCAACCATACCCGCTCCAGCGACCAGGCCCACAGCGGCACATATAGTTTGAAAAGCACCGATACCGGGGCTTCCCGGATCACTTCCCAGAACCGTGGCTACCAGGGTTTCAACAAGACTTATTATGTTTCTTACTACGCATACCGTGTGAATGCCACCGGTGACGCTTTCCTGAAAGTCCGCACGAACGGCGGCACCTTTGGGACCTTTTATGCGTCCACAACAACCGGAAGTTGGGTGAGGGTTTCCGGCACCACCAGTTTTATCTCTAATCCCGACCCCGTGATATTTGAATTTGTAACCCAGAACATGACCGACGCCATTTATTTTGATGACCTGTGCGTCTCAGTGACCCAGGGCGATTGTGAGGAGGTTACACCCACTCCAACTTATACGCCTACCTCAACCAGTACGCCTACTTCTACGAGCACGCCCACGTCGACGACTACCCCCACGAATAACCCGACGGCAACCAATACCCCTACACCGACATCCAGCCCCACACCGACACTCACGCCCACCAACGTATATTCATCCATTGACTGGGCGGACGGCCCGGTGACGCTTGACGAAGATCTCCTGGACGCCATTGAAGTTTTGCTCCTGGCCAGTCCTCCCGAGGACGCTGAGAGCAGTGTATACGCCGTGACGAACATCAGCGGAATAGATACCGCCTGGAATGTTTCCCTGGTCAACCTGGTGGATGTGGCTGATCCTTTCGATGAATGGGATCAGGAAACGAATGTGGTCTGGTCCTGGTTCCTGGAATGTGCCGAAGTGGAATCCAACTGGACCTGCGGATATTACGAATTGCCCTCTGGAGGCGGGGATGGCACCCTGCGCTTCCCGTGGAAAACCGGCTACATGGCACGTTACGGGGTCTTTGGGGTACATGGAGAAGGAGCCAGTATTATCCAAGGGTCAAGTGCCGTGGATTTTGTGGGTGGGGATAGCATGGGATCCAACGTCATGCCTCCGCTCGTGGTAGCTGTATCCGATGGCACAATCACATCGGTGTGCAATGACGGAAGATCCATGGCTATCAGGGTGGACGGCGGCCCGATCCCGTTGGCTTATTTTCACTTTGACGCAGGGCAATCTTTCAGCGAAGGCCAGACTGTAAGCCAGGGGCAGGTGTTGGGGCAATTGAAATATGGTCCTTTTATCTATAACCCTATTTACCACTGCGGGTGGGGTGTCCAGAACAGCGATCAATACCATTTGCACTTTGTATTCATGCCAACGACCCCCGGCTATCTGGAGATTGGCGGGTGCGTGCTGGATATAAACACCGAGGCGTTTGTCTGTAATGGCAGTACCTATGCCCCGCTGTCCTGGATCCCAAATGGCGGAGGTATCAGCGATCCTGGTGATGACGATCCCCCCGGCAGCATCCCGGCAGGCGGAGGCTCGCATATCTGGGATGGGATCGTCAATGCGATTGTGAGCATGGGTGTGGATACCGTCAGCCAATACCTGCCTCAACAAAAGCCTGTCGTGGGGTACCTGATCCAGAAAGTAAGCCTGATCGTTCAGGCGATCATGTCCCTCTTCATGGCGATCTACACCTTTGGCTTTACCGGGACATTGTTACTGGTCCTTATTTCAACGACCATTGCGATGGAATTGGGAATGGTGACGATCATGGTAGCACTCTGGCTTTTCAAAAACTTTGCCTGGCTGTTGAAATTCCTATGAAAACGATCCTTTTATCAATCTACTGCATCCCCTGTGTCTGGTCCCTGATCTCTCTGCTTGGCACCTTCGGGATCGTGTCCTTTATCCTGAATGCCTGGGTTCCGTTCCGAGGCCCGCTGCCATCGGATGGACCGGTCGAGGGCTTTGCCTCCAAGGCGGCCCGCATTGATTTCTATGACACGACCGCCCAGCGGATCCGAGCAGCGATGAAATACGGGATCATCGGGGGTGTGGTGTGGCTGGTGGGCCTGGTCACGTCCTATCTCATCCTGAATTCCCTTGGAGGGGCAGCATGACCAGAGACCTGTCCATCATCGTACCCGCCCTCAACGAGGGGGAGCGGATATTGAATTGCCTGTATCAGCTCTCGAAACTCCAACCCCTGGAGATCATCGTCGCGTCCAACGGCTCCACGGATACCACTGTTGACAGTGTGTTTTTCTGGAGGCGACAAAAGATGCTGGCCTGTGACCTGCGCCTGATCCAGTTACCGAAGCCGGGCAAGGGTGCGGCCGTGCGGTCCGGGATGCTGGCAGCCAAGGGCGCGATCTGCTACATGGCCGACTGTGACCTGGCTACCCCCGCAAGCGCCGTCCTGGACTTCCAACTCTTCATGCGCACCTTCAAGGCGGATGTGGTGATCGGATCCCGCAGACTACAAAAGTCACGCGTGACTCAATCCCACAGGCGGGCATTGAGCGGGTATGTTTTCCACGCCCTCACCAGCATGCTGCTACCGGACATCCGTGATACCCAGTGCGGTTTCAAGATGTTCACCAGGCGGGCGGCGCAAGCAATATTCTCCAACGTCCAATTGGAGGGACTGGCCTTCGATGTGGAAGTCTTGCTGGAGGCCAGGCGTCTTGGATTCAAGGTTATTGAAATGCCAGTCACCTGGAAAGAAGCCCCCGACTCCCGTGTCCGTCCGGTGCGGGATGGAATAAGAATGGCCAGAGACCTGTGGTCCCTGGCCCGGCGTTACCGTTTCAAGAACGCCGCTGAGTTACGGCCTATCCTGCCGGTTTAGACCCCTGTTCCGGCAGTGGGTGGACTAGCACCGAGGATACGCTTTCGGTGCTAGTCTTTTTATTTCAATACCTCGTTGAGATATGTTCTCCCCTGCGAACAAACAACACCATCCTGGATGCAGTTGGTTCCTGCGTTGTAGAGCACCGCCGCGGATTGCCATATATCCCGCTCCGAGTAAAGCTCCTGGGCCTGGCATGCGTAAGCTCTCAGGATGTGGGCATAGATCCACAGGTCATTCGCAGCCTCAGCTGAGGCCTGCAACGGTGTCCCGGTCACGGTCAGGTCAGCCACCAGAGCGGAGCGGACGGCGTACTGCTGACCGTCTGTGAGCACATCATAGCCAGTGCTGCATCCAGACCAGAGAGCACGCTGGCAGTAAAGGGCGAACAATTCCGGGGAGTGACGCAAAGCCGTGTCGGCTCCGTCCCAGGTGAGCTGCAACCAGCCCACCTCTCCGGTGTCCCCAGTCCACAGAGGCCAGAACTGACTCTCGTTGGCAAGCATGGCTTTGAGCAAGACAGCGGGTACACCGGCTACATCGGCGGCGCCCCGGATCTGTTCATCGAAACGGTTCTGCCAATCCAGAGGAGAGATGTCTATTCCCCACCAACTCAAACGCCCTGCAAGGAATTGGTAATCCACGGACGTGGCAAGCGGGGCGGAGTTGTCAACCTGGGGCAGCGTACAGGCCTGCGCGGCCACGGAAGGGGTCCAGATCTCGAACGGCCCCCGGATCATTAGCGATCCTGCCTCGTATTCGTCCAGCCAGTCTGGGCATTGGAGCGCCACGGCGGCCGCAGTCAGTTCTGGTGCTCGAAGATCACAGACCCATTGATCGGTATTCAGCCAGATCTCGATGTGGTAATTCTTGATCGGTCGGGGAGAGCAGGGCAGGGTCGTGAGGCTGTCACTGGCGGGCCATTCACACAGGGTCAAGCCATCCCCGTCCAACAGGCGCAGGTCGTACCAATCCCAACTGAGCATCAGGTCCAGCGGGCAGACAGGGGGCAGGTAATCACCAGCGACCGGCGGGTGATCCATCCACAGGACGCAGGCGGGGGCAACAGGGGGGGCAAGGAGCAAGAAGAAGTAGAGCATAAAAGTCTACACAAAAACCCGTTTTCTGTTTTCTGTTTTCTATGATTTGTAATACACCCTATCTATTTATCTAGACGAGTCAAACACCTGCTCACACGGGATTTAGACGGATTGACGCGGTATGATGACCCAGATAATATAAATTCTTTTCCTTCGGCGTCTTTCAGATTGTCAATTAACCAACCCTTTCCAATCCCCCCCATCTCTTTTGAGCGGTAGATATTATACAATTTGACTATACTAAGCTTACCGTCTAATTTATCGAGAGCATACTGTAAAATTATTTCAATGCTTATTCCTCTCTTTTGTGCCAACACTTTTCCGGTGATGGCTTTATAGACGATGGCTTTGATGGTGTCTGGGTAAATATAAGGGGTCTGGAGTTTGATCTCCTGGCCACGGTCTAGCAGAACGGCCCGGCCTTTATATTCCATTTTGAAAGCGGACTGGGTACCCAGGGCGGCCATAGATCCACCCACGGAACTATTGAGCACAATCCTGGTGGGGAGATCGGAAGAGCGTCGTGTAGGGAAAGAGTG
>OFNM01000033.1_pt1 | contig 8688 bp, 6 predicted proteins | sample 1542101 | NCBI WGS metagenome assembly OFNM01 (sample SAMN04958492, study PRJEB24370) | sediment metagenome | isolation source: lake sediment | place: USA: Lake Hill lake, St. Paul Island, Alaska | collected 2013 | reverse complement strand
TACACTCTTTCCCTACACGACGCTCTTCCGATCTATACTTGAGGATATAAAATATTATAATAGCTGGGATAACCAGTATCTTTATTTTCCGTCATAAAAAAAGTATCTGTGAAAAGAGCCATTATTATTTCCCAAGGGGACATATTTTGAAACGTACTAGGAAAACGATTTAAGCCCGCTCCTCCAAAAAATGCAATAACAACAGAAGATTGAACTGTTACTTTTTGATGTCTCCACCAGCAGAGCAAATCCTCACAGGTGATTGAAAAATTATATGCCCCTTGAGAATAATTTTCTTGGACATTAGTTATCATACCCCAGAATACCGGGTAATATCTAGGACCGTATGTATATTCCGATTCAAGATACCTGCCTTTCATGAAAATTTTCACTTCCATCATAGGAGTGAATATAGGCATTCTGACACCATTAGGATAGGTCCTGTAATAATCTTCATGAAAACCTTTATATTGCGGGGCAGATACTTCGATTGTCGCTCTGGAGGCTCCTGCCGGAGATACTGCAGCACTCACATTTATAGTAGTTATGCCACCATGCATTTTTGAATCTTTTGTGCCCAGAGCATCCATAGGAGCTACTACTCTCATTTCGAGAGCATCGTTTATCGTCATAAAAGCATCAGGTGCTATTTTTAAAATATTACGCCTGTACTTGAATTCATTATAAGTAAAAATGCCGGAAAATTCTTGGGCCATTATTTTTTCTTTTAAAAAGATAGATTTACTTTTTTTCCATGTTTATATTGTATTTTTTTATAATCAGAGAACTGATTATCAGTTTTAGCCTTTTCATTCAAAACTTTTAAACCTTCATTCAAAACAGCTGTAGCATCAATTCTTGTTTTATGATCTGTATTTAAACCAACGAGTGCTGTTGTAACTTCGAAATCAGTATGCGGTGGATATTTTCCTCCATCAGTACCCTCTTCACCAATAAGCGTGCCAATTTCTATTTCTTGACCCTCAGACAAACTTTTAACACTATCAGGAGTGAGATGATAATACCTCGTATAAATTTTTTGTCCTTCAAATTCACTCTCTACAACAACAAAGCACGGAGCTCCATAGGTACCATCAGATTGCTGTATACTATGTATTTTTCCTGATGTTAAAGAGCGTACTTTTCCACTTGAAGTTCTATAGTCTACTTTTCCATTATGATCTTCTACATCTCCTCCTCCTCTTGTAATTCTAAAAGTATCAGGAGGCATAGAAGCTACTGAAGCTTTACCCGAGGGCGTATTATAAAAAGCATATTCATTTGAAGTTTCTGTATCTGAATAAGCATATTCTTCAGGGGGCTTAGGACTAGGCGGAAAATATTTATTCAATTCCGCTGAATTCATTTGTACTGTACTGAGAAAATCCGTATTTCTTCCCTGTATCGCTGTAATGACCGTATTATTTTTATCGTTTTTATTTTTTTTAACATGTCCCTCAATACTATTAGTGTCAGTACCAAAAGATGACACAGTAAATTCAAAAGAATAATCCAATCTATAAGGATTAGTAGCTACATCATTCAATGAAAAAGAATTAAATGATCCTAAATATTCAGAGCCATCATAGGTCACTTTTATAGTATCCATGACATTAATGACTCTACTACCTCTCCTAAACAAAGAAGGTATCTCTTGTGCATCCATGAAATAATAACCATTATTCTTAAAAAGAGATACAATAGAGATCAAATTGAAAAAAGCCTCACTATTCTTTCTACTAAAATTTGTTATTCCTCCTTCAAATGCATCAGTCACATAATAAAATCCCGCGGACAATCCACTGGCTGTTATGGTAGCTTGCTGATTACCCCACAGCGTATTGATCCATCCTATTCTGGAATATGCGGTATTTACTACCTGAGCCTGGCCTATATTCAAATCTCTAGGATTTATCATCATAGTAAGAGATAAAGCATCTTCATTTTTTTCTGTATCATATATAGATATTATGAATGGCAAAAAATCTTTAGGTATAGTACTCGAACGAACCCAATTAACGTATTTGGTGGTGTCTATACCACCTTCAAAATCCAGGGACCCTCCCTCTCTTTCCTCGAGCCCCAGACCTATATCTATAATATTTGCAAAATCTTTATCTGTCATAAAATTATCCTAAAACAAAAATGGTTTTTTCAGCTTTATAAATGATATTATAGGTCAATCTATAAGGACTGGCTGAATCTTCTATCAAATCAAAAGATTCCAGGTATCCTATAAAAGACACATAATCAAAAGAAAATTTTATATAGAGGCGCTCCTGAATCATTCCAGCTCTGGGATGATTACCCCTGAATGACGGATTATCTGATAAAAATCTGTCTAATGAATCACTTGCCGCTGATTTATTAGTAGAATTTTCATCATTAGATAAATACGTGTCTCTATCTTGATAAATACACCCATTAGTTCTATAAAATTTCACCAGCTCTTTTATCATTTTATAAGAATCAGTGTTTCGTCTGTTTGTTACTGATAGCCCTGGTTTCACATTATCAGGCACAAAAGATAGAAAAGAAAAAGAGCTCCCCGATAAATTTACCGTATCCATCTCATCTCCCCAATGTTCCTCTACCCATCTCGTCATAGTGTTGTATCGATTTACTATTTTCGCGGAGTTTATCGTCATGGTATCCGGATTAGGAGCTAGCCGTAGAGCCTGTATAGTTATTCCATTGGACATCTGTATGGCACATGGCTGCATATTTGCATCTATCATTTCTATATATACAGGAGTTTCATTAGGGAGCCTGCGGATAGGAGGGCGTATTTCTACAAAGCGACTTTCATCCGTACTGTTTAAAGTGACTTTTTTTATGTCTGGTGTATATATAATGACAGTACCTTGATTAGGGCCTAGTTGAGCAGGGGCCGTCTGCACTGCTGTTTCATTTATTTTTGCGGTAGCTATGTCAGCCATCTAATAATCCTCATTTTCCTCTTTTTTCTTTTTCAAAAAACATTCTAGTGAATGTTTGCTCTATAGCTGGAGTGATTTTGCTTACCAATTCATCTGCGCTACCTACCATATTTCCTATATGAAGAGTAATAGGTACTGTTACGCTGGTTCCTCCTTGAGTAGTATAATCAGGCAACTTATTTATAAGCTGCCCGGATCCTGCTGAAATGCCTTTAGCAAGATTTTTAGAATCTACGACTAAATCGTTTGCGCTTAATTTAGCGAAGCCTGAGGTCAGTGCCCTAAAATCTTTTTCAGCCGGTATTTTTTCTATTACTGCTTCACTGGGTTTACCAAGCTCAGGCATATATTCCTGTTTATGAAATTTATCTGCTATCCATGAAACTGCTTTTAACTCACTAGAGAGCATTAATAATGCCGGGTTAAAATATTTAAAAATCCCTATAGGATCTTTTTCTTGATATACAGCTGTTTTAGGATCTTCTATTTTTTTGAGCTGCCCTTTAAGATCTTTCATTCTTTTTTTCGATTCAGGATCTACTTTTGATTCAAGTCCTTTCATTTCATCTAGTATATCATTTCTCTTTTTCATTAATTTATTTGCTTCATCAATACCAGCCATTTCAGCTGTACCCAATTTAGTCATAAAGCCACCAGCTCTCGCCGTTTCCTCTTTCTGAGTCTCCATTATTTTGATTTCTTTATCTAAAATATCTACTTCCTTCTTTTCTTTTTTCATCTGCTGCTCAGCATCATCCATTAATTTTTTATCATCTTTATTTTTAGTATTCTCATATTTATTTTTAGCCTCTTCCCATCTTTTTTTAGTTTTTTCAAATTTAGCGTTTTTTTCATTCATTTTAGTTTGCATTAATACACTTCTTTTCTGTAATTCTACAGTATCATTCCATCTTTTATCTTTTTTAAGTTCTTCACCAGATTTTGGCTTTCTTCCGAGTAGCTTATCAGCTATATTACCGGTGAGCAGCCAATCGAGTATCAGACCCGTAAACCGAGCTGTTGCAACAATCGCTTCATTGACATTTTCCCCTTTGAACATATCGCTGGCTTTCATAGCCGCTAAATACTCAGCACTTTCTTTAGTTATACCGATCATTTTTTCAAAAGTCATAGTATTTTTAACTATTTTATCTATACGCTTATCTCTTTCCTCGCTACCCCTTATGGCCACAACCGGTTTAGTCATTAACTCGGTAGTTCTTTCTTTTATAGCTTTTTCAGAAGACTGAATACCTAAAACAGCATCATCAACTGCACCAAACACGACATAAGCATTTTTTTCAAATTGCTTTATAAAATCATCTATACTTATGCCAATATCATTACCCCCTGCTATAAACAAACTAAGATCTTTTTTCAATTTATCATAATCTATTACTTTACCTTCTTTTATATCTTGCCTATATCCTGACATTATTTCCTGTAGACCTTTTTTAGATTCATCTCCTATTTTGCTGAATTTATTTCCCATTTCAATTGTAGTTTCTCTAGCATCATCCAGAGCATTTCTACTAGTTTCGAAAAATTTTCTAAGAGCTTCTTCTGGAATATTCATCCGATCAGCAAGTATTTTCGATTTTGCCAATAATTCTTCAGTATCAAATATGTCTAAACGTTCATCTACTCCATGAATAGCTTTTATCATACCTTTAACAATTGTATCCGGTACGTAATCAAGACCAGCTGCTAAAGCTTGTATATTTTTTGCATCTTTAGAATATGCTTCAAGATTTACACGCTGTCTTTTTTTAGTAGCTTTTTCTTCTTCTAAAACAGCAGCTCTATCATTATCCCCCTCTTTTTTAGCTTCTTCTATTTTTGTAGCCAAAAGATCTTCTTCAGCTTTTAACTGCCTCGCCCGCTCCTGCTGATCTCTTTGAATCTCTTCAGAACCTACTAATTGAATAAATCCCATCTTTTTAATCATATCCATACCTTTAAAAACACCCATTATATCCTGAGCCTCTTTAGCGGCATCTTTAAAAGGCATAGCTCCCTGCTGGGCAAACGTTTTAAGAAGAGCCGATGTACTCGACAAATAATTTCCATAATAGCCTAAAGCGTCTGTAGCGGCAGTAACTGCTTCGTAAAATTTCTGGGATTTTATACCCGCTATAGAAGCATCATAAGCCATGGATTCCATTGATTTACTAACATCATCCATAGAAGCTCTTAAATTTATCATTTGATCTGCTATCATCCCTCCCATTTCATTAAGATCTACTCCAAATTCCTTACTAAGTATGGTGGCTTTCTCTATTATTTCATTATAACCACCGCCGACTCTTTTACCTATACCCTGTAAAGACAATCCTCCTGCTGACATAGCATCAAAAAGTCCCATTATCTCTTCTTTATTAATCCCATATTTTAAATTTCTATTCATATCCATAACAGCATCCGAAAATTTTCTCATACTTTCTCGTACATTTTTTAATGCTATAGTAGGACCGTACATCTTAATGAACGATTGATTAAAACCTTTTATAAGTTTATCAGCCCCATTTACCGCCTTTGCTATCAAAGCTACCGCAGCTATAATCAATCCCACCCAACCTATTTTACCAAGCATCTCCATCGCCGTACCGAGCATACCAAACATACCGGCGGCACCTTTAGCTCCAGCTGCCGTTTTTCCTAGTGTCGCAGACAAATCCTTGAATTTACTAACAGTCTCTCCTATACCCTTTGCGGCTTCAATATGCCCTCCTACACCTTTAGCCGAACGAAGAGCTTTTAATTTTCCTCCCATTTCTTTGGTTAAATCATATCTTTCTTGCTTAACAAATTTAGAAACTTCTTCTTTTTTTTCTGGACCTGCCTCAGCATATTTTCTTAACTTTTCTCTATATTCTTCTCTTTTAGCTTCAGGACCGATAGCTTTTTCTTTAAGTTCTTTTCTTATTTCAGCTATATTTTCAGCACCCCTTAATTTCTCTTTTGCCCTTTCATATGCTCCTGAACTTAAATCTTCCACTTCATTTAAAACGTCTAAAATTTCTTCTTGAGCTTTCAATCTATCTTCTAAAACAGCATTATATTCTTCTTCATTTTTAATAAGAAATATATTACTTTTAGTATACTTTTCTTGCAAATCCGAGAGCTTCTCGAGAGAGCCTAGTTCTGATTTATATGCTTTTTTAGTATCTGATGTATATTTTTTATATCTTTTATGCTCTTTATCCCGGTCCTTTTCAAGAGCACTGGTTTGTTTTCCTTGTTTTTTATTTTGAGCTATTTTCTTCTTTATATCATCTAAAATTTTTCTATGTTTTTTTTCTTCTTCTGCCAGCTTTTCATTATAATCATCTTCTTTTTTTTCCAACTTACTGATTACATTATTGATAGCATCTAAAATTTTTGCATTTTTATTATGAGCTTTAGTTCCACGTAAAATAGCCTCAGTAGTCCGTCCCCAGGACCTATTAATTTCGTTTCCTAAAGAAAGTTGTATTCCCAGCAATTTATTAAGTTGCTCTACCTGTTTAGCAGTTAATTCTGCCATAATTCTAATCCTTCTTATCAGGTCGTATAATAGTAGCACTCACTTTTTTCAGAAAACGCTCTTTTTCCTCACGCTCATCAAAAGACATCATAGACTGACTCACCGCAGGACCAATTTTAGAAATTTTCTTCTGAGCCAATACCTTTTTAAGATCTGATGCTGATATAGGCCTCGAACTCTCTATTGAGCTCAAATCAGCTTCCTGGAACTTAACACGGAATTCACGCTGACGCTCTTCAGCCTGCTCTTTAACCCTCTCAGCAGCAGCTTTCTGCCGTTTAACCCATTCATCTATGAATAGATCATGCTTATCTTTTTTACCGGACATCTGCCGATAAAGCTCTCGTACAAGATCCTCACGACTCTTTATAGGAGCAGTCCACTCAGCCTGTTCCTGCTGCTCTTTTACCCTCTTACGATCATGCCCATATTTAGCTATATCTTTACGGAGCTCATCTAATTCTCTTTTACGAAAATCATAATTCCGAGACATCTCTTTGGTACCCTTGGGATTCATCGAAGAAGATATAATAAACGTCATACCTAAATTACTGCTATATGCCTCCTCCTCATCGAGCCTCTTATTTATAATGATCCAATTCTCCTGAACTGAATTCATCCCAACATTATTCAGCCCGGATATTCCCAAAAAAGTATCTTTATTCGTGTAATCGAAAACTTTCCATAAATGCCTGGATTTATCCGTATAACAAAAACCTTCTAGAAAATCAAGAGACTCAAAATATTCCGTATTTATTTTCTGTATCGTATCTTTAATTTTATTAATGAATACTATAGGCATGCTGGAATAAAATTGTACGAGCTGTGGTATTTTTTCAAATCTACTCTCTAAAAGATTATTACTATCTATAAATGCGGTACAAAATGAAATTTGATAAATCAAATTATAAAGAAAATCGTCTTCTTTTATATATAAATTAAGGTTCTCGTATTCTTTATCTGTGATATTTTTCAGCAAAAAATAATGATTTTTAAAAGATAATCCTACAATGAGAAAACCCTGAACTATAATTTTCTCAATATTTTTATATGCCTGCTGGACTTCCATAATTATACACTAGGTTTATCTTCCTCAGGAGACTCATGAACTTCTGTTAATTTAATATCCTGCTCGACCTCTGACTTCTCCGTTTCTTCCTTTTTCTCGGGCGGTTCCTCTTTTTTCTTTTTAGCCTCTTCCTCACGCTGTTCCGGCGTCTTGAACCAATTATATTTTATTTCTTTTTCCAGAGCAGCCTCAGATTCTTCTTTGAGATCTATATAGATATCAAAAAGCTGCTCAACAATTTTGACCGGTAACGTAGAAATAAATTCTTTCACGAATAAAGAACCTTGCTTCTTTTCTACGATATCCCCGTTTTTCACATCAACTATAGCAGGTACCGGTTCTCCGTTGATATTCTTTATAGCATACGATAATGTCTGTATGCGCATTTTATTGTAATACATTAGAGGTTCGATATCTTCCTGAGGAAAAGAATCGGTTTTTGTCTCCTCTTCAAAAGATAACAAACCTATCTCGAATTTAATACCAGAAATCTCAGCAGATTTTGTAGAACTAAGACTCTTCTGAATAGCCTGGAAAACATCAGTCAGACCCATGTGAATCTGGTTTAGAAAACTTATAAAAATCTGATAACGAGTGTTTCTCGCTACCATCTTCTTACAAATTCTCAAGGAGTCCTTTCAACTCCTAATAGGTGTAGATTAATCCTCCAAACCTCTGTAAAATTCTCGTCTTATTATAAGAAACAGGAAAATTATCACTAAACTTAGTCCTTAGAGTAATACAGTTTGCTTTTAAACTTCTTATAGATCCTACAACAATCCCTCGTGTCCTATGCACGACTTTAACTAAATCATAATGCCTAAACCCATTCTTTTCTGTACAAGTCTTTGTAGGATTAGATTCCCAAACTTTTGCCCTTCTGGGTTTGATAAAATATTCTATACAATCTATCTTATTACTATTTACAATAGCACAGGCATCATTACTATGCCCCTTACCTAACCCTAAAGCTATACGAAACTCTTTAGTAATAAAACCTTTAGTGAATTCATAAATCAATCCCATAGACTCAATCTGTTCTCTTAAATACTTCTTACCCACCTCTACCAAAGAAAAGAACTTCCCCCAATCATACTTAGCATGATTAAAGAAAATTTCTTCTACCGTGACTTTAACGATATTTATAATTCTAG
>OFNM01000032.1_pt1 | contig 8702 bp, 10 predicted proteins | sample 1542101 | NCBI WGS metagenome assembly OFNM01 (sample SAMN04958492, study PRJEB24370) | sediment metagenome | isolation source: lake sediment | place: USA: Lake Hill lake, St. Paul Island, Alaska | collected 2013 | reverse complement strand
TTTTTGTCATTATTTATTTCAACTGAAGCGACTGAGGGAAAACCGATATTTAAAATGTTGTCGCCTGGAGGTGTAAATGTAAAAACATAAACATTATAATTTATCTCTACATAGACTTGCGTTGTTCGCAAATAGTTGCCTATTGTTGGATTATTGAACCAGTGTCTAGGTCCCGCGATAAGTGTCTGAATTTCATCAAGAGTCCAGGCAGCTAAAGTATTTGGATTTGTTGTTTGTAGGCCCGATGATTTTAGCGCGTATGCAGTTTCCTCTATAGATGAGCTGTATATGGTATATGTTGTGCCATGAGTTCTTATTTTTAAAGAGAGTGTCACCTTGTCTACATCTACCCATTGAACTTTAGAATAAGCACTCACTTTAATTGAATCTATATTTACAAAATCGTCATCGGATAAATCCTCTAAATTATATAAATCGGTCTGGTCTTTTGACCCTCCTGCAACTGTTGTTTGAACATAATCCGTATCATCATTATGTACCAATTCGTCAACCTTGTCAAAATGCGTTGCTGGTGCAGCAGGAAAAACTGCTTCAATGGCAACTGAACTATCCCCTAAAGGTCTTATCGTTCCAACTTTCGGAGTCGTAGAAACTGCTGTCCCATTCCACACAAGCCAAGTTATCATTGTGTAGTTTACATCATCCCAGAAACAAAGCCTGTAATAGTAGGTTCCCCCACTTACAGGAATAAAAGCAAATACCATAATTCCTTCTGTGTTATCGGAAATCGGAGTTATTGCCACTTGGCCTGAATCATAATCAGTTGATGCAAAATCATCATCGGTTGAAACCTCAAATCTCACGTAAGTTCCATCTACACCATTTGCCTGATGGAAAGTTGCTCTAACCTCTACGCCTACTCCAGGTATCGGATAAACTTTTAAATTAGTTGGAGCATTGCTTGGTAGCATCATTCACCTACGGAAAATACGTGTCTTTTATTTCTGCTGTCCATTTTGCTGAAAGACCTTCAGTCATTTCAATATCTCCATCAGTCGGTGGGTTTCTAGAAGTCAATCCAGAAATGTCATTGCCATCCTCATCGGTCAACTTGCCTTCATCAAAAGTAATCACGCCTGCCGTTTTGTTTGTAATATAAAGATCGTTGAACTTTAAAGGATTCAAATTCAAAACATATTTAATTTGCCAAGCCGAATCTCCAGGAATTAAATAAGTTCTCGCTCCTGTGCCAATTATTGGTGCAAATTTTATTTGTTCTAAAAGATATCCAGAATTTAATCCTCTACTTCGTGGCCATAAGACATCAGTAAATTGTGCCCAAACGTCCACGAGACTACAACCAAGAGGACTGCGGATCCTATCATCACATTGAAAAACTTTATAGACAGTACCGAGAAGCTTGCTCATTTTTTACTCGTCAACAACTACCCAAATATCTGCAAGTGAAACTGCCGTGATATTCCAAACAACAATACTGAATGATATGGGAATTATCAAACCAAATGGAAAAGTCCAAATCATACCAGCACCTATTGTTGCAGGAAGACTTACACGTCTTAAAAATGCTGTTGGAACTGTTGGCTTTGTTGCCCAAGCAAGCGCTGTTTTTACCGTTGCAGCAGGATCGCCTGTGTCTTCTGCTAAAAGCGTAACAGGTGTCGTTGGAGTAATTCCCATTGCTGCTGGTCTTCCCAATCCAAATACACTAGCCGTTGCTGCCACGATAGAAATACCGATTTCCAGAATTTTAGCCCTGTCAGTCGCCGCCGTGTAAATTTCTAAACAGGGTTCAGCGATCGTTGCACTGACTGTCCTAACTCCTAAACTAAACTTTGACATAATGCACCTCCGTGCTTTTAAATATAATTAAATGCAATAGCGTTTATTTCATTCATATTCATATTTTTTAAAACGCTATGCTTGATACCCTGATGCGTTTCTTTGTCCATATAAACCACATAAACTTTATCAAGATGATGTGCTACTGAACCTTCAAAGAATTTATTTAAAGGGATAAAGTCAAATGTTCGCTCTCGTTTATTAAAATGTTTTTTCCAAAGTTCCCTTATTTGTTCGGGATGTTCTAAAAACCATCGCTTATCATATTGTTTGCGTTGTTCTTTGTGTGCTAAATAATATTCTTTTGTCACTTTCATCTTCTAAAATATTTTGTAATCAAAAAGAACAAAGTCACTAATAGAGTCTCCGAGCCACTGCGAAATTCCAGTAGAACCTAAATAAGAATCACCAAAAGTAATTGCAAATGCTCCACTTGTCGTTTGCAAACTTCCAGTATCAAAAGTCAAATTTAGATTATCCCACCTAGCAACTGCTAAATAGGTATTGCTCGCATCCCACTTTATTCCTATAAAATAATAAGAACCGTTTTCATAAGCTTCATTCAAATAGATAACTGATAACTTTATAACACCACCTTGAAGTAAATTAATAACCTGATTGATCCTATCTAACTGCAACTCAAAATCATCAGTCATCAAAATCGTTCGTGGGTTGTTAAGATTTTGTCCTTTGTATTTTATTTTTAAAAGCAAACTCCCTTCTGGGTAATCAGGAATATTCAAGAATGCCACATCATCAGTTGCAATCAAAAGTCCTTCATCAAATACAGGAGTATTCGCTGGATAACTAACGCCACCATAAACCTTAGTGCTTGCATTAGTCAAAGCAATCGAACTTCCTGCAAAGTCCACTAAGTTCTGCACCAGTGGAAAATAAAGCCTTGGCGCATTATAAATTAATTTGGCATAAGCTGCATGGTTACCAGCATTTACTAAAGTAGTTGAGGCCAAGCCCCACTTATTGCCTGAAGCGTGAGTAGTTCCAAGTCTCAATGGTGAAACAACTATTCTTAACGCAAGCGGATAATGAGCTCCTTTAAAAGGAAGACCAAAATCTATAGTTTTAATAGCAATAACCTTTTGCCAAGTTACATTGTCAAATGATACATAAATTACATCATGAAAGGGAATAGACAGATCTTCTGGTCTTAATTGAACCGTAAGCTCTTGAGGAACTAGGCCAAGAAGGTCTCCATAGTTTAAATCAGTGAACGGTTGATGATAGGAAAAATAATCCATCGCCTGCGAAACCGAAGTCCTTTCTGGCAAAGAATAAGTTTGTGAAAGCGTTTTTAAATAAATCATGCCTTTCTCCCTAAACCACTGATTGAATCAGCAATCCCATCCCTGACATTTGGCATTGTTCTAGCGTTAAGTGTTCTCATCTGATCAAGAACTTCACTAAGTAAAAACTCGATATTTGAACTACCACCAGCTCCAGGCGGAATAATAATTTCAGGATTTCCTGGTGTTGCATTCTCTCCTAATAACGCAAGCGTAGGACCATAAACCGCTCCACCTTCAGCAAAACCACCATGTCCACCACCAATAGGCAATTCTCCTATGAGCTTTAACAAGTCCTTTAGATTAGTTATTCCGCTCATTAAATTGCCCCAAAAAGCATCTCCAATTTCTGAACCAAGAGCAGCCCACTCAGTTTTTGTACCTCTTAACATCGCTAAAATTTCTGTATTTGTTTTTCCTGCTAAAAATTTTTGAGCTTCAGCATCCAAATTCCTTTGAAGCATTAAATCATCGTAGAACTTTGTTGTCGCAGTTAGCTGATCGTCATAATATTTCTGAGCGTCTTCCAGCTTAACTTCTAATACTTTTTTATTCTCTTCGTAGTCTTTTGTAGCTATACCTGCCTTTTCTTCTGCTGATGCTCTTACAGCATCGCCTTCTTTTCTCAATTCTTCAATCTTATCTTCATACGCCCACTCTGCAATTTGTTTATTCAATGTTTTTTGGGCTGCTGCTTTCTCTGCTGGAGTTTGTGCTTCTACTACTGCTTTCACAAGTTCAGCACGAGTCTCAGTTCTAGCTTCTAATTCATGTGATTTTTGCAAAGCCGCAATTCTTTCATCAAGTATTCCTAACCTTGCATCTCTTTCTCCGTTAATTTTATCAATAGTATCGTCATATTGTTTTTGAGCTGCATCCATTTCTTTTTGAATAGATTTAAGTTTAGCATCACGTTCTTTCTCTATTGATTTGATAGCAAAATCCATTTCACGTTGATGGAGGTCTCTTAAATATTCAGTCAAATTACTTTCAAAATTTGCTATCAAATCAGTTGCCTTTTGATTGGCATTTGTGATTTTTTCTCTGATCTCAATTTCTTTTTGAGCTGCTGCATCTAAAAGATTTTTTCGTTTAGTCAAAGAATCTACCGTATCCTCATATTGCCAAGCATCATATTGTTGTTGGATCTCTTTTTGAACTGCAGCCTCTTCCTCAGCATTCTTAGCACTTTGTGCAAGTGCAAGCTTTTCTGTTGCAGCGTTGATCCAAGCCTGTCTCTCTTTTTGCTGTTGAGCTAACGCTAATTTTGCAAGTTCAGTATCTATCTGCTCTGATGTAATCTGTCCATAAACTGTTGCCGCTCTCTGTGTTAAATCAATTCCAGCCTGAGTTGTTGTCACAATTACTTTTTGCACAGTATTTATCGCATTAACAACGCGAGTTTTATGCTTATTCCACATTTCATCTTGAGCATCTAGAGACATTTTAGCAGCCGTTGCACTTTCTCCGTAGTATTCTTTTGTCTTTTGCGTAATAGGATCATAAATTCCTACAGAATATCCAGCCATTTTTGAAGCAGCACTTGCAGCATTTCCAGTTACAAAGTCGAATGCATCTTTTATGTAGCCTGACCATGCAGTTACAAAATCTGCAAACCCTTCCATAACACCTACAATTCCACCCTTTTCGCCAAAGGCAGTAAAGAATTGACCTGTCAAAACTGCAAGTGCTGCTCCAACTGCTATAAAAGCTGGATTTAAACTTAGCAAAGCAATAATAGCTTTAGGAATACCGGACAACATAAGTGATGAAGTAAGTGATAATACAAGACCAGTCAATTTCATTACTGTACCACCAACAGTCAGAAGCACTCCTGCAAGTGCTGTAAATTTGATTATGTTTTCTAAAGTCTGTGGTGGAAGCTTAATTATTTTATCGATTAAAGGTAAGAGATATTTATCAATCAAATCTTTTATTATAGGAATTAACGTTGTTCCTAATGTTTCTGCCAATCTATCAAATCTCTCTTTTAAAATAGCAATTTGTCCATTGAGTGTTTCACCTTTTGCCTTTGCGCTTCCTGCATAGTTTACAAAAGCATTCAAAACGGTATTAAAATCAACAGTTCCATCTTTTGCTTTTTCTACGTATATTCCATATCGAGAGAGAGCTCCTGTATTACCTTCCATTGCAGCTCTTGATATCTTTATTGAAGTTTCAAGATCTGTTCCTGTAGCAGCTGCAAAATCAAGAAGTTTAGGAGTCAGTTTTTCGACTTGCTCTACGGAAAAGCCTAACTGCAAACCAAAACCCATCATTTGTTGAATTGCATCGTGCGAAATGCCTGAGAGATCTGCCATGCTTTCAGAAAGTCTAATCAAACTCTTTACATTTTCTTCTGAATATTGACTAGTTGCTTTTAAAGCTGCTGTAAGTCTCGTTTCTGCAACTTCTCCTGCAGCAGCAGCCTTCACTAGTAATCCAATAGCAGCTGTCATAGCTGCACCAGCAATAAGAAGAGGAGTTCCAATTTTTGAAATGTTCTGGCCTGTAGCCTTAATCTTATTTGCAACAGTTTCCATATGTGATGAAAAAGTTGCCATTTGTGTTTGAGCTGCTGTTGTGACTTTACTTGCAGCAGCATCAACATTTTTTTCAGCGGCAGTTATTAACTGTTGTGCTTTTGCAACATCGGCTTGCAGTTGATCGGTCTTAATTCGTATTTCTGCCCAAATGCTACCTAAGTTCACAGTTCATTCTCCTCCCATGCTATTGGCTTCCTTCCTTGCTGTAAATATAAATCATAAATACTACAGGCAACATCAAAACAATAAGCTACATAATCTGAAACACCTTTTATTAAACTACTTGGTCTTATCCCGAAGCTTTTTGCTGTCAGTACCAAGTCCACCATCATATTTGGGTTCTTCACGAAACGGTATTAAATCTTGAACACCTCCCATCACCCAGCCAAAGATTGCCAATTTTTGCTCTGTGATGAGTGGCATTCGTGCTTGAATCTCATCATACGTAGGTTCAACAAGAGCTAATTTTGCAAATACATCGAGCTGCTCCAATATTCCAGAGTTTTGAAGAAGAGCCTCTCCAACTTCTCCAGCATTTGTTTTCTTTCCTTCAAACACTTCTTGAGCTTCCTTTTTTAGCGGATTTGGTACTCCATTTCTTAATTTAAGTAGCTCAGGAGTTAAGTCAATTGGTTTCAATCTTACAGTAATGATTGTTCCTGCCTTCCAGCCAGGAATTTGTACCAACTCACCTTTTGCAATTACTTCAATTTCTTGCAGCGAAATTACTTTTTTTTCTTCCATTACAACCTCCTTTAAATAGCAGCAAGTTTTTAAGCTTGCTGCTTAAATTACTAGCTTGCTTCAGCTGGTAGATCAGCTACAAATCGCTTTTCGAATGTACCTGTCGCTAGAGATGGATTTTCGCTTGCATCAACATTAAATATTGATGATCCCCAAGCTTTATCAGTGTGTGTAATGTTTCCAAGCTTTCCTATGCAATAAAAGAAAGTATATGCGAGATAAGCTTCTCTATGACCAGTCTCATCGAATGATTGAACGTACACTTTCGCTCTAAAAGGAATTGGAGTTGCTTGAGCAGCCATTGTTGGAGCTGTATATCCAATTATGTCTCCTCCATCCTCTATAAGTATTCCACCATCTATAATCTCAGCCAGTTTAGCATCAAACCGTGCATCACGAATAGCAAGTGTTATTCCTTTTACAATATCAGGATCTTTCACTGAAGTTAAAACCTGATCTCCACCTCTTAAAGTGTCTTCAGCACCAGCTTCAACCTTTGCAGTATAGCCAACTTCTTCTGGCGTATTAACCCAATAGTTTGCACCTTGCTGATCAGTACCACCAATGAGGTGAGCCGTTTCATCTTCAATAAGTCCTGCGGCACCTGCACCTGAACAAACTACAAGTGCAGAGGCTTCTTCGCTAGCTGCAATAGCTGCTTTAAGCAAAGTAGCCGTTGTCGTAATTACTCCAGCTCCATCAGTTGCAAGATCTACCAAAATAGCTTTATCATAAACTGTAACTGTTAAAGGCTGGCTAATTGCACCAGGATCCTGAAGAACAACGACAATGCTATTTCCATCAACTCCCATTCCTGCTTTTGCAGTCCATGTAATAGCGCTAGTTCCTGAACCGGTATCCGCAGTTGCCTTCACTTCAGCAACAACTGAAGGAAGCGAACCATCAGCGTTTAATGGAGTAACGAGAAGTCCTCTAACGCCTCTCAAATACCCTTTTTTAATTTGTTCTGCCATTTTTACCTCCTAATCGTGTATTGTGGCATATGAAAACTCCAAGCCCTGAGTAAGAGCTTGCCAGTCTGGGTCAAAATATTCTTGACCGACAGTTCCCTCATATGTTAAAGGAACAGTATCTATCGGCTCTTTTAGAGCTTCAATAATTTGTGCTATGAGACTATCCAAAGTAGCAAACGTTCCGCGTTCTACATAAGGCCAGATTTGAACAATTTTTCGATATGCATAGTGAACGTTACTTGGTGCTTCTATACCGAATCGAATAACAATATAGGGTTTCACAGTATCCTTTGTTGGTGCAAACGGCTGATAAACTCTATTGCTAACTAAGGTAAGCAGCCTTGTTCTAATCCCCGCTCTCATTGACACCTTCCCAATAATCAGTTACAACTTTCCTTATATGCTCAAGATTTTTGTCTATGGTGGGCATTAGAATCGCATATTTAGCTGCATTAGCTAACTCTAAGTAAATGCCATATTCCATCGTGTGTGCAACGTAAATGACAATGTCGCTGCCGTCAAACTCAGCACCACCGTGTAATCCTTGACGAGCATTACTTGTTCTGTCAGTCCAAGGCGCATTCAGCTTTGCCTCTGCTTCAAGAGTTTCTTTACCTAAAGAATCACATAACAGGTAAAGTCCAGCCACTTTTCTTGATGCATATTCAGTCAACTTAGCGTTTACTTCGTTTGCACCAGCCATTAACTCACCTTCATTAATATAACTTCTTTTGAAATGATGCTTCCTGCATATTTTATGATAGCAAGCTCGGTAATGAGATATGTAATGCCATCCATTGTAAACGTTTGTTTAACATTTTCTGTTGCTTCTGCTATTTCAGCGTTAAACGGAGCAAGTAATTTATATTCGTTTCGATGCTGTATTCCTGCTGGTTGAATAATGTCTATTGCAGGTTTAACAGCTGTCGAAAAAATCCTTCCAGTAAATTCAGTAGCAGTAGTGACCGTTTCAGTTTTACCTCCAGCGCCGTCATCAGTGTATGCTTTCTTTGTAATCTGAATCTCAGCAGCATTTTCATTAATAATATGTTCTACATCAGCTCGTAAACGTTCAATCTCATTTATCATCGTCATCCTCTGAATGCAATACATCAGGAGGTGTTTGAGAGAACGCTCTAGAAGCATTGGCTTCAACGCTAGCTCGCTTTTTATATTCTATCGATAGAGCTATTGCGCGATCGTATGCTTCACGAAGAGACACGTATGAAACTGACTCCGAGCCTATTGAATAATTTGCTATTCTATCTTGAAGAAGACCAGCTTTTATTCTCCACGCTTCAGCTGCAGTTAAA
>OFNM01000031.1_pt1 | contig 9011 bp, 20 predicted proteins | sample 1542101 | NCBI WGS metagenome assembly OFNM01 (sample SAMN04958492, study PRJEB24370) | sediment metagenome | isolation source: lake sediment | place: USA: Lake Hill lake, St. Paul Island, Alaska | collected 2013 | reverse complement strand
CAGACGTGTGCTCTTCCGATCTGCTACAGTACCCACACAGATAGCCAGGGTCTGCTCTTGGCGGCTCGTTATTATCCAAGGCTCTTTGCAGATCAGCTCGAGACTTCTCAATAAGGGCAGCTACCTCTTCCTCTGGCAACAAACCGATCTCTATTAAAACAGCCCCGAGATGCGCCCCACTAGGGGCATTGCCACATTTAGGGCACACCAATTGGCCATCTTCCCATCTTACAATCAGCTTACACTTGCGGCACTTCGTTGGGCCACTCAGATCAATATACTGGATAGCCGCCGAATTGACAGGCTTGCCCTGCTTCTTCAGTAGAAAAGCATAGATATTAACCTGTAGCTGATGGGAGCCATAGGGAAGCTTGTCCAAAATTATCCATCTGGTGGTCTTATAGTCCACAACCCGGCCATCCTCATAGTACCTATCTACCTGACCGACCAGTCCATCTATAGCCACCGGTAACTCGGCCTGGCTCGCACCATTGTACCGCTCAAGATAATCATGCAATGCAATACCACTCATACGATTGATGGCTTCGTGTGGATACTCTGCCGCCGGTTCCTTTTTATCGTAATAGACGCGTAGTGGACATCCAAGCAGATCAGTAACATGGATATCCTGCCGCTCCTGCCGGTCTTGGAGCGCCTTAAGCAAAGAGTGATCAAAGCCACAGCCCGGGTGATGATTTTCGGCGCCTAAAGCGCATTGCAAACAAGCCTCAGCCTCCATCATACCCTTGCCTACACTACAGATTATTTTCATTTTTCCTCTCAAATATTCCGCCAGTAACTTGATCATTCAGAATACGCAAGCCCGCAACAATGGCTGCTGACAAGTCTGAGAATAGCTCCTCGTTGCCATCCTCGCCCAGCTCTGAATACCCACTAACAGTTACTCGCCAACCCTTCGGGCCTTGTCTGATATGCTCAGGTGGCACATTATCGGGGTCTTTCTGGAAATCCTCGATAAACTCGCCAGGAATATAACGGCCCGTTTCATAGCTGAAATCAAGGCTTATATCGAAGTGCTCACACAGAGCGAACAATGTCAACAGGCCATCAGGGGTATTCATAAAGAAGCCTCTTCAGCTTTTTGATATCCATTACCCCGCTATCCAGCAACACATACGCCACCCCATCAATAAGTCCCTCATCAACCTTATCTGCATGCCCAGCCTGCATCCACGCAACATGCAAGAGCTCATGAACCAAGGTCTCCAAAGTAATCATCTCCTCCATGCCCTTGTTGATCCTGATCTCAGACCTGTTATATACCGTGATGCCCATGGCGCCGTCAACGTGCTTCAACTTGACCGAGTAAGTGATTGCACCTATCTTAATCTTCTTCTTCATGCCCCTCCTGGACAGTAGCATTGCCATACTCGTCTATATCCAGCCACACACCACATTCATCGCAAATGGTCACATCGTCCTCAACATCAACATAAAACAAATCGCCACAGTTTGGGCACTCTATATCACGGAAGTCTCTCGCTCTTAATATCATTCTTCATCCTCCTGGAAAAAGATTTTGGAAGAGGTATTATGGGCAAAGTAGATAAACGGGAAAAATGGCATTAGGGTGATATTCAAAGAACTGTCTCCCCAAAGACGGATCTCGATGACCCTGATCCCCCCTGAATTTATGACAGATAAAGCCGGCACGTAGACTGGGATAATTTCTACCCCTTCTGTACCCCTGCTTATATCCACCCCATACAGCTTCAGAAGATAGTCACCGCCCTGATGCCTAATCCACCCCGGATAGCTAGCAAACAAATTACCGGCACTATAAACTCTCAATTTTCACCTCGATTTGTAAGACTAAAGAATTGGTTTGTTGAACGCATCCATAAGAAGGACCGGGTAGTCCCTGTTCCGCCATTCCTATTCTTTTTCACATGAATTTTGTATGGCAACGCCTTGATAGTTGGGTACAGTTGCGAAGTATTTGGAATGAGATTTTGAGAATATGTCCTCAACTGAGCATCCGTCGGATTAGCCCACACAGGACGGGGGAACCAGACCATCGTTGCATCCTGCTCTAAAGATCCGCTCTCCCTGAGATCGGAAAGCTGAGGCTCGGCATTCTCGCCACGATGGACGATCTCCCGACTTAGTTGACACGCCGTAACCAAGGGAACACCATAACGAATTGGTATAGACCTCAAGACACTACTGGTCTCAGTTACATCCTCAACCCTCTTCTCCAAGCCGTTCTTGACGAGCTGGACATAATCCAAGCCTATCAGCTTGACATGCTTCTGCGAGATATAAGAACGGCAAATACGCTCGACTTCAACAGCACTAGGAGACGCCAAGGTCTCAACATACATAGGCTTAGAAGCCAGGACCTCAGCTGCTGTACGGTAAGCTTCCTTATCTTCCTCGGTCAGTCTGCGAGGAGACTTCAGCTTATCACTATCAATACCAGTAACCATAGATATGGCAAACTTGGCATACTCAAGCGGCCCATTCTCCAGATTGAACATCAAAACAGGAGTGCCCCTCATAGCAGCATTGAGAAACTCATATCTCAAAAGTGAAGACTTGCCGTCTCCAGGACGTGCGGCTAAAACTATGTAGTCTTCCGCATCTATATAATCCACAACGTCCCGCAATGCCTCTAAGTGCGGCACCCAGGCCGGGGAGAGGGTTCCATCCAAGAGCCCAGCAAGTCTACTATTGAAGACACCGATCAAATCGGCCATGGTAGAACCGTTGCCGGACTTATTCCTTCTCAATCCGAGCAGTCTTTTCTCGGCGCTATCCATAGCCTCTTGAGCATCAATGTTCTCATCTTCGGCCTCGGCCCTGATGAGTGCAGCAACCTTCCGCAACTCTCTTTTGATAGCAATATCAAGCACTCTCTCCGAGTACTCGTGCATAGAAGCACCACGATGGGTCATCAACTCAGCAATATAGTCCTCGCCAATGTTTTCGGCGTCAGAAACTACAATCAACTGCCCCGTAGATCTCAAGCTCTCCACAACCGCTCTATGGTCAAGAGCTTGGCGTCTGGTCAAAGACAGCATCTCGGCCCACAAGACTTGATGTGCCTCAATGGAGAAATCGGAAGGCAGCAATTCGCCGGCCTCCTCCATACTATCTGGATATGCCAGGCCAGTCCCCAGCACAGCCTTCTCCCATCCTAGAGAAGGATTATCCATTTAGTTACCCCTCAGGAAATCCATCAAGGCTCTCAGTTCAGGTACACGTGTGGCTTCAATCTGCCGCGCATACGGATCTTCGGGCAAATCGATAGACATAACATCGATCTTCTCACCCATCTTGCGCTGCATCATAACCCACTGCTCTTCACTCATCTCGGTTACCATAATACGATGATCTCGAGTACCCAATAGAGTAGCATTGATATTGGGAGTGCCGTCAGGTCTGATCCGATGTCTCAATTCCCGGTTATTCAAATGCAGACCAGCATCGATCAGTTGATCAATGGCTGCTCTACGGATGCCGGCATCTTCCAACTCTTGCCCTGCTGCTCTTGCGGTGGCCGCCACATCATTCAATATGGCTTCCACGGATGTCTGCACACTTTGGGTACCAGAAGGATCATTAGTAATAATCTGCTTCAGCACTGGCAACAGCTCCTTAATATTGGACTTGCCTAACCCCTCCCAAAGAGTAGCAATAGTTATCCCCAAGTGCTCTTCAATGTAAGGAAAGATGATGAAGCACAAATCTTTGGTTTGGGACAGCTCCGTCAAGGAAATCCCCTGATCCAGGGCCATCTCATGCAAAGAATGGTAACCACCAGGATGGCTGGTGACCATATTACGCTCTTCAATCTCCTTCAGAAACTTACCTCTCATCAGCACAGCCGCCAGATCCAAGCCGTTAACTTGCTTCAACGCTTCAACCGTAATCATGGCCTGCTTCTCAGTCTCAGAATAACCACTATCCTGATCTAATACCTCCTGCAAATTGGCAGTGGCAGCAGCCCTAATAGCATCTTCCAAACTAACCAAAGATCGAGCGAGCGCCGAGTTTCTAGCCGGCGCGAACTCCATTATTGCATTTTCCATAGAACTCACCTCTCTGATCATTTCTTATAACAAAAGCACTGCTTTTAATATCCATTGAAGGACGATGCAACACTAACACGGTGATGCCGCTAGGCATCTTGTCTTTTCTCCACTCATCCATGTGATTAAACCATCTATCTACCATGACCGACGACGGTTCTATCTTCACACTAAGATTATGTTTTGATAAGGCATCCAAGTCTTTTAGCCTAACAGCAGCCAGTTCCCCAAACCAGACAAAATACCACTCAGGAGGAAAAATAAACTTCGGCACACATAACCTGGACTTGACATCAATAACCAATCCCAGCTCATTGATAGTCAAGTCAGGCCCAGTCCTCCCCAATATGGGAATACGCTCGATTGGACTACAGCCTTTCGACACCGAAAACTCGGTCAGGTATTCAGCTACCCGCCGCTCGACACTCCTTGGTCTGGCTTTCATCTCAGAGCCTGGCCGATATAGTAACCAATATAGTAAAAGGCCAATCCCATAGCAACAAACATTATAAAGAGACCAATTACGGCAAAGAAGTAAGTCAAATTCTCGCCATTCTCATCCCAAAACTTTTTCATGTTATCCTCCCAAGAGCAGTGGCGAAATCAGTAGTCACCACATTGCCCTCCCAATCCCTTTCTTCTTTCATGGGTGCCTTCTGCTCGCCGACATCAGCGATCTCCTCCCTGACAGCCCATACCAAAATGCCCCCAATCCTACGTGGGTCAGGGACTTGCAAAACTCTTTGGCCAATCTTGCTTAAATGCAATCTACAATCAGCACAATCCATGCTACAATGATTAAGGCGCTTCATAGAAGGACAGTAGAACCGCTGTAGAATACTAATGGCATTGCCAGCATGGATTAATCTTCGGAACTCCTCTGGCATAGTGAAAAACGCAGCGCTTAAGTTCATAAGCCTCTCCTCGATTAGTTGTACTCAATGATGAGCACAATTGTACCACCTTTTCACTAACCTGTCAAGTCATTAACATCTACTAGCAAAAACGTTGACAGATTAACCAACTCCAGTTATAATAAGAGCATTGATTAACATCTGTTCTTGAAATGAATTGGAGGCACGGTGAACACGCTGAGTACACTAATGAGGGATACATTGCAGAAACGGAGCTTAACAGCGTGGAAGGCGTCGAAGCAAATGGGGGTGGCACACACTACAGTTAAGCGCACGCTCGAAGGGCATCCCGTAGATCTGCCCACCCTGATAACCTTTGCAAACTGGATGGGAGTATCCCCGGCCAGTATCCTGAATGCAGAGGGAAAGAAAATGGAGCCCGATACTGTGGCCGCAAGAATTGCCGCTATTATCGAAGCAGTACCCGAGCTCAAGGAGGTATTTATACAGGCACTTGACAGAGTAAATGGAAACCAAATGACGCTAGACGCTTTGCGCGAGCTCGTCGCCTACGCCAGTTATCGGTTGAGCTTGATAGAAAGGAGCGAGCATGTGGGGGAACCAAGAATGGTTGAACCACCTTGACCTATATGTCATGGTTGACCGGGCTATCGAACATCACGAACTCAATACACAAAAACTCCTGGTGCCTAATATTGAAGCTCTGCTGTTCGACCTCAATATAAAAATGATACCCGCTGAACCTTGGTACAATAGCCTAAACAAGTAAACTTACCTAACGGAGACACAGTAACCTGCCGAACAAGGCAGGTTACTGGGCGGGTGTCGCCAAGCGGTAAGGCAGTAGCTTCCCAAGCTACTATTCGTGGAAGAGAACTTTTCGATGCCGAAAACTGCCTATCGTAGCAACAATAGCCCCACAAATAACATAGGCTACTTATCCTAAGTTCCGCAAAAATCGTTGGACGAAAGGATAGTAGCCATGTTATTATCTAGAGCCATTGAAGGATATATCCTAGACGGACTGGCTGGCAGCTACTCACCCAGCACCATGAAGCTATACCAAATCTGCCTAAAGCTATTCCTAGAATATAACCAGGACTGTGAGCTAGGCGCCATTAGCCCAGATGCTTTAAGCACCTACATGAGCTACATGCGCAACGAATATAAGCCTCACAGATTGCACCCAAAAGACGAGCCGCTGTCACCCTCGGCTTTAGACAATCACTGGAAATGTCTGAGATCGTTCTTCGGCTGGTGCAATAGAGTTTTAGGCGTCGAAAGGCCAGACCTAAACCTACCCAGGCAGAGTTTCAGATTGCCCGAGATAACCCCTTTCACTCAAGAAGAATTGAGAGCCATCCTCAACGCCTGCGAGTACACCAAAGTAGCCTCAACGTCCCACAGAACAGCATTTAGAATGAAGCGGCCAACTGCTACTCGAGACAAAGCGCTTATTTCTCTGCTATTAGATACCGGCCTCAGGGTCGGCGAAGTCACCCGATTACATATCGAAGATATCAACCTCAACAACGGCGAAGTCCACGTCGCCCCTTATGGGTCAGGGCAAAAGACAAAGCCCCGCACAGTCTTTTTGGGAAAGACATCACGCAGGGCCGTATGGTACTACTTAAGCTCGAGGGATTATCGTTCCGACGAGCTCCTGTTCAAATTATCTGCCAGCAACATCCGCTCACTCCTACTCAGGATGGGAGGGAGAACTAACATCCCCAACGTCCACCCACACCGCTTCAGGCACACCTTCGCCATCTTTTACTTGAGAAACGGCGGAGACGTATTCACATTGCAAAGGATACTAGGCCATTCAAGCCTAGATATGGTACAACATTACTTAGCTTTGGCGGACGCCGACACAGCAGAAGCACACCGACGTGCTTCACCAGTAGATAGGCTCTAGCTGTCAAGACCCTCAATAAACTTTACAATCTCCTCATAACTAGGATTGTTGTCCCATGCAATACCACAATCCTCACAGTACAACCCCAGGTCTGCATACTTCATTTCCCGCCCACATACAGGACAGGTACCCATCTCTTTGATATCATCTATATCAATAATCTGATAGTTCCCGGCACCAAGAACCTCCTGCACTGTCCCACCCTCAACAAAGATATAGACAGTCATCTATTCCTCCTCCAACTCAAAACCAACAAGATGATAGATGTCGATCCAGCGGGCACCACAATCCGAGCAGTGAATATTCTGCCAAGCCCCACCACTATCCACCTCAACATGTCCACCCTCAACATCATAGCTCTTGCATTTCGGACAGCGATTACCATCCTCCTTAAGATACTCCTGGACCACAGGATCAGCAGGTAGCAACACAAGTGGGATATGCACATCCACCCTCTTTTCGAGGTCGAAAACTACGAGCTCATGCACCTCCTCGACACTCCTGGTGTCAAATATCCAAGCAATGGCACCACCTTCGATCTCCCAGCCATTGGCACAATTGGGCTCAGCATCATCATACCATCCCGAAGCCTCTTCCACAGCATTCTGCCGAACAGTCTCAGCATCGGGGGCAATCATATACTGCTCATGGCGATACTCCTGCTCGCCGTTATGCTCCTCAATCACGTACTTATACAGTGGCACCTTCCACCTCCCACTCATAATGACAGTTGTGGCAAATCACATGATCTTCAACCAGACCGTTGCCAAGATCAATCTCACCGCCCTGAATATCATCACTTTGGCAATTGGGGCAACATACTTGTTCTAACTCGTTCACTATATTTCTCCTGTTTCTTATAGAACCACTTCCAAAATCTCCTGTTAGTCCAGCCAGACAATCTATTATTAACGCCACAAGCACATTCCACTATAAAGACCCCACAGTCTGCACAGTGGGTCTCTTCCCAAACGCACCCCTCATTCTCGCAAGGGCTCCAATCATAATAGCCTGTCAGGTGTTCATGCCCACACTTCCCTACCTTGTCCCAAAATGGGCTAATAGGCACAAGCCCATAATCACTATCATCACTCATGTCTCCCTCTCGAAGTTTCTCTGTCTCAAATATGACCAGCCGGACAAACCGTCATTGAACCCACAACCACAGCTCATTATATAGACACCACAGTCTCTACAGTGATACTCATCCCAGGAGCAATATGGCGTTCCACATCGACCAAAAGCTCGATAATCAGTAAGATGTTCATGCTTGCAACATAATACCTTGTCCCAGAATTTCTCTCGGCGCCCTTTAGGCTCTCCTCTAAAACTATGTCCATATTCTTTCATGGTGCCTCCCTTTCGGCGCCTAAAACTCCTCATCCCTGACTGGCAAGGATGTAATATCAAGCTTATATATCAGCCGAGCCGAACACACCAATTCTGGATAGGTATCATGCTGCGATATCAAATCCCATTTATACTGCGGCGGCCTGTCATATTTCTTACGATACAGACGAAAGCGGATCTCCCCATCCGACATCTGCCAGCGGGTAACTTTATAATTCTTTAGGCTCTTGGCCATAATCCACCTCAGGCACAACAAGCCAGTATTCAGGCAAGTGCTTCCACTTATCTTCAGCACTAAACTTCTCCCAAGCATCATCCCAAGCTGCGCCTGCATCCTCGCCCTTGCCAACCATAGTAACTGCAAACTCATAAGTGGGCATATTAGTACTCTCCTATAATATTGTCATCATAGGGCTCGACCTCAGCAGGCTCACCAGGGTCTACAACAAAAGCTTCCAGCGCATTCTCCAAAGCCTCTTGCTCGGTAGCTCCTTCGCCAATCAGATAATAAGTAAACATATGTAGACATTTCAACCTCCGAATATAGTAAGTCTGCGGCACTATTATAGATGCTAAATGGCCACCATCATATCGTTTAAGTACTTTATAAAATGCTGTCATCTGTTCTGTCTCCTAGACTAGCTATTTCTTCTTCCAAACGCCAAAAGGCATAACTCCTCACGTCCCCTTGAAGATCTCCAGATTTATTGCGGCTTGCTCTAGCTTCTCTTGATCTGTTATTGTTCCAGACCAAATCTGCCCAAATGCAGACACCACAGAGATCGGAAGAGCGTCGTGTAGGGAAAGAGTGTA
>OFNM01000026.1_pt1 | contig 9623 bp, 5 predicted proteins | sample 1542101 | NCBI WGS metagenome assembly OFNM01 (sample SAMN04958492, study PRJEB24370) | sediment metagenome | isolation source: lake sediment | place: USA: Lake Hill lake, St. Paul Island, Alaska | collected 2013 | reverse complement strand
TGACTGGAGTTCAGACGTGTGCTCTTCCGATCTGAGGGAATGGACGCAGCAGGACTGGGCCTACAACGAGCAGATGCGTTCACAACAGTTCGGCTGGCAGATGGAAGATGTCGATCTTGCCATAAGACAATCTTCGGGTAGAGAGAGACAGCAGCTCGTCAAGCAAAAAGGCCGCATGGCTACAACCTATGGCGAAGAGACCGAGCATATCGATGACCAGAAGAAGCGCCAGGAAGAGATCTGGTCACGAGAGGATGAACGGTACAACAAAACAAAGGCTTACTCCGAAACCTTGATGCACTTGGATAAGCAGAGCTTTGATCTTAACCAGAAGCAGCGCGAGACCTTCTACAAGATGGATCGGGATCATCTGGCCCTAAACCTGAAAGAGTATCAAGACCAGAAGAAATTACAAGATGAGATCATCACGCACCAGAGGGCGTATCAGGTCGAGCAACTCAATCTACAGAAACAGAGCTTAGGAATACAGGCGGCTGCGGCTATCTCGGCTAATACCTATCAGCAGGCTATACTCAAGATAGAGCAGTCCTATGCAACGCAGTTGGGCATTGAGCAGGAGATGGCCAAGAACGATCCCAGCTATATGCTGAAGAAGACCTCTGAGTTCTACAAAGATGTAAATGCCACGGACCCGAACAAGGTTACCTCTCTCCAGAACGCCGTAAAAAGCTTCAATGTGCTCGACGGCAACAAGACAGGGGACCTTAGGAACACAATCAGTAGTATTAACAGCCTAAACGTAGATAAGCTCCGTGAAATAGTTGGGCTTATACATGCCATTAACAGTGTGCCATAATGAATGAATATATTACCTTCGATACCTGTCGCTATGCGACAACAAGACTGTGGAGACCGGAGCCCAATGTTCCAGCAACAATCCGTAATAATCTTAATGGGACACTGGATGTCACCTTCGGTAGTGCTACTTCGTTGATATGGACAGGGGAGATTGTGGCTCGAGTAACGGATACCCGTGCCTATTATGGCACGATCACAGAGCTGAGAGCCTCCCTAAAAAAGCGGCAGACCTTCACCTTCATCGATCACTACGGTACGACTTATACTGTTGCCGCCCAAGGGCCGTTCCCCGAGAGATCTTTAATGCCGGACTGGGACAATGCCAATAACCGTATCTACGTCGCGGTTCGATTTATTGCAATGGTGACATCATGAGAGCTATAGATCAGGCCGTTATCGACGCCAATATCAGTATCCGGGAAGTGAGCAGCTATATAGATGTGCGCTACACGATGCTGAACTTCGTCGAAGATGGGGGGTTTAGTAAGGACTACGAGATCATCGACGGCAACATTGTCTTCTCGACGGACGTTACCTATAATGAGCCCGGCTACGATAGTCTTCCGTATGTCGTCATCAGAATAGCCTGCGTTAAGCAGGGCGCCAATTACTGTTTGTGGACACAGCAGATAGACGACCTGACTAACATCAACGAAGTCTATGACTGGCACGACATGAGCCTGGAGCTGATGGCCAAGTCTCATCCTGCCCTATATGGTAGCCGTGTGTTTTTTCAGATCGGCAATGGCAATATGTATTATGCTGACCTTGCACATACAGAGGATCAGCATTACCTATCGATGTCCGAATGGACTTATCTTGGCAACTCCACGTACCCGGTAGCCTTTGCACCTGTAGGTACTCATGAGTACTACACCCTGACCATAGAGCCGGGCGGCACCTACTACTACTATGGCATTATCGACTTCTATAATCTCAGCCCTTCGCAACACTATACCTGGCACGGGAGGATCTACGGTCATAATCCAGAAGTAATACCTTTCGACGCCGAAAGGGTTGGCAGCAAAGACTACATTATGTACTGCGACACCAGTGGCTATACTCTAAATGGCATTGAGTACCAAAGAACCTCCACGTCTCGCAGGACATTCATGCTAACACGCATCGGATTAACTTGGTCGGATAGCCAGTTGGTTGTACCGCTTGATATTGTTGAAGATACCTCCCAGTTCGTATTGGGCGGCCTATCAATTATCAATAACGATTACCTCATGTGCAGCGGGTTATTGAAAAGACCACAAGGCTCAGACTTCCAAGCCTACTCGATGGGGCCAATCTGGAGCATGGGTAGAGATGTCTACATCGGCACTAATGGAACTGTCTCGCGCGCGTATGCTGGCCATACCTATCCCATCGCCGCCGGTAAGTTGATCTACGACGACTACGACAAGCGGCTCTGGTTCATCGGTCTTGGGTCATTTTACTGGGCTACTGCCACCTATAAAATAGGCTACGATAATTCTACCTACAAGATTACCGTTGACGATATCCGCAACATTCGTTTTGGGGCCTCCACCAACAGCCCTTCCTCTTTGAACTTTGATGTCCCAGCAAGTCTAGTAAGCCCTGTCCTGGCCGCGAACTCTGAGGCTACCTGGTACATTTCAATTGGTGGCCATTCAGCCAAAATGGGCGTGTTCGGGATCGACAGCATTGTGGTTAGTAGAGACACTCAGGGCAAGCAAAAGACCGTATCGTGCAGGGGTAGAGCCTCGAAAGCTCTAGGGCAGTGGCAGTCGGATGCCTCCTTCGACTACTGGTCGCAGACCAAGCAGACCTCAGACCCCGCCGAGCTCTCGGAAATGCTTAGAGCTTCAGGCGACTGGGGCACTGTAATTAGTACCGGCGAGCTTTATCTCAAGGATTTGAATACTGAAGGCATCCTTTATACCGTGCAGAGGGATGCTCGAGGGGGAACGGTACAGGCGCGCTTCAAGGTACCTTCAGAGAGTTGGGACCCACGCTGGGGAGTGTGCATCAACTACTTCAATTCAGCAGGCGGAAAGACCACGACTGACGATATTGCCCACCGTGGGCAGGCATACTCATATATCGATCCCGACACGGCTCAGAACGGATTGTTTGCCATATATCAAGGCACCAGCCATCTAGTATATCTTACCTTCAGGCAGGGCGCTGTAATACACGATATGGCATGGGGGGCAGTAACTATTCCATACGATACCTGGCACTGGCTCAAGATGGAGTTTCACGAGGGATTGGTTACTGTATCCTATAGACTGGATAGCTCGACAACCTGGACGGTAATATTAGTCCATACCTTCAACTACGACAACTTCTTCCCTTGGGGGAAGTCGTATACCGGCAAGGGCGGCGTCTACTTTTTCAACCTAACTCCCTATTCTTTTACACCGGGTTTCGACGCCGAAAATTCTATCATTCCCGTTGTCCTCTTTACAAGTCCATACAGTATGCCCTTGGAAACGCCGGCAACCTATAAGGTAGACGAAGAGCAGATTACAGTAACAGGCAAGTCTCCCAATTATAGTGTGTCGGACCTGGTTGTGGCAAGTGGGCAGACCTTTGCAAGTGCCCCTCACGACAACCCTCTATGGGTGAACGGCGTCATCTTTACGCAGGACATCCCAATAACAAACGATCAGGAAATCTGTAGAACTACTGCCTGCCAGTGGGCCGGTAAATCGTTCCAGATTGAAGGCTTGACCTACTTTGCGAGCGTCTGGTTCCAAATAAAGAAGGTGGGTAGCCCTACTCCTTTATACTGCTATCTCTGCACCGACGCCATAGACGATACCAGCCCCCCGGATAGGACTGCTATCTTGGCTACCGGTAGTGTAAACCAGAGTGTAGTAGGCACAACTTACGACTGGGTGGAGTTTACTTTATCCCCGGTAGTCTCCCGCTCAAACCCAGAGGGACTTTGGTTCATGTTGACAACCTCGCCCAACCCGGGTACAGAGGTGATCGATGCCAACAACTATTATATCTTAGGCATCAACCAGGACGAAACAGACGATGAGGGCGTCAACCGCTTCTGGGGTACTTCTTGGTTCTCGCATGACCCAGACTGTGCTATCCCCTTTGTGGCTTATGGTACCAGTATCGGCGGTGATGGGTATGAGGTCTATCTTGAAGGCGCCGATGCTGTTTGCAAAGCCAGGGATTATTATGATAACTGCGCTCTAATCTCAGCAGACGGAACCGTATTTCAGATCATGGATTACGACAGCACAGCGCCGGACCAATGGATACCCAAATGCACTTACATCCTTCCAGATAAGTGGGAAGACCACGTCGGTGACACGAATGAGGGAGACTGGCAGACGCAAGATAAGAAGAGAATATTCGTCAAAGAGGACCCCTCGGGAGCATTCGAGACCGGTGATAGTACGGCAATCTGGAGAGCATTGGTTGTAGGAGAGAGAGGCTATAACTCAACATTGGCCGTCGCCCATGGTCCTCAAGTCAAGGTCAATCAGTACACTGACTGCTCAATCTTGTGCGACCGCTTCGACTATTTTACCGGCGACCTAGACCTCCGCTTCGAGGACATGGTCAGGGAGATCGGCAGAAAGGCTGGTGTGGGCAATATCATTGCCGAGAAACTACTCGACCAAACTATATCTTCAGTTACTACGGGCTGGCACGTACAGGCTGATGTTGCCGCCCACGAGATCGACACCTTCAACCTGATTGCCAAGTTCGATCAAGCTTCGGGAGAGATCGGGGTAACCTTCCATCTACAGAAGACAGACGGCAACTACCACGACGGCAGGATAGTTACCGTTTCTACCGATGCAATCAAACTCTATGCCTTTACCACTGGCACTCCTACGCTAATAGAGAGTATCCCCTGTACTTTAGACGAGAGCGCCGGGACTATCACTATCTCGATACAGAACACAGTATACACAGGCTTGCATAATATCTATTCCGTATGGAGCGAAAATAGATTGCTTGCTTCTTTCGTTGACACTTTAGATGCCGATCCTTTGATCCAACATTACGCAGGCGTTATTATCAACGGCATAGGCCAGTTGGATATAGACTGGAGCGCCCTCGATATGAGGGTAGACAACTACATCCTCGACATGGGCAAAAACGGCATGTCTTTATTGCAGTACTTGATTGGCGAGAAACATTACTGGTTCAGAGACAATCAGGATGGTGGATTGACAATCGTCCGCAACCGCCACGTCATTAACACGAGCCCAACTGCCTTTACTTTAACAGCCCAAGAGCAGATTGCCTCGAGCGATATAGATCTGGCTACAAGATTGCGTATTGAAGGAGCGGACATCGCCGAAGTTTTCGACGCCGAAAACATGGCTATGTATGGCAACTTGTTCGCTCTATTGAATATGCAGGAAGTAAACAACGCCGATGACGCTCGTAGAGAAGGCTACTGGATATTAAATGATCTACAGAACCGGGTCTTCCAAGATACATTCGTAGGTGCCTGCGACCCTCGCATAGAACCTGACGATATCATATTTATCTACACCACCGACGGTACACACGAGATTGTTGTGTACTCGATACAGATGCAAATGGACTTTAGCGATACTCAAGTTATTTTCGATATGAACTTGGGAGGTTACGTAATTGTATAAGACCAAGGCTCTCCAGCGCCTGATAAAGAAATCCATGCAGCAGTACGAGCGCTACGCTACGTCTGCTACCATTTATAGTATAGATGGACAGAGAGCCGATATACGCTTGGGTTCTTCGTCTACACTGTTACACCACATTGAAATCGTTGGCGATCCCAATCTATTAACTGTGGGGCAGGAGGCACCAATCCGATGGGTGGAGCGCGCCGGCTCATTCAGCCCCGTGCCTCAGGTCATGGCCTCGGGTAACGCTGCTGGAGATGCTTTGTTAAATGGTTACCCCGATGATGTCACCATAGAGAACACCGACTATGGTTTTACCATCAAGGACCACTCTATCCAGAAGAGCCATCTAGCTTTTGAGATATCCGGGTCTACCGGCGGCGGAACCGGTGGCGGCGGAGGTGGCGGCGGAGGTGGCGGTTGGGGCATATTGCCAAATGGGACATCTCAGTATCAAACCATTATTACGGGGGCATCGCCTTTTGCTCCGGGGTATAGTGGTTTTTTGCTTGACGGTACAACTGGCGGAAAAACAGTCTTTGCTGTTACAAATACCAAAGCATTGACATTGACAAGCACGGGGGATTTCAACATGACTGTTCCCGCCACGGGAACGGTAGCGATGCTCAATCAGGCCAACTCGTTCACACTCATTAATCCAATCACAACAATCGCAGAGAGCTGGATTGGTCCAAGTACAACCGCGGGGGTTTATTTCAAGGGCGGCAGTGTCGGTATTGGGACGGTTACTCCCGATGCCTCATATAAACTTACAGTAATTGGTGCTTCTCCAAGCGGTTTTGGTATCAAGGGCTATTCCTTAAACTACTATGGCGTCTATGGTACTTCCGTAAACCATACCGGTGTCGTGGGTCATTCCGATGCCTACATTGGAGTTAAGGGCGATGGTTACACTCATGGCGTCTACGGTGTTTCCGATTACTCAATGGGGGACGGTGTCTATGGCGTAGCTCCGAATGGTTATGGGGTTTTTGGCCAGTCTGATTACTACCGAGCTGTTTATGGTATTTCCGCAAGCGGGGTTGCTGGATATTTTAAGTCAACCACTGGCTACGGGTTAATAGTAGAAAGCGGCAAGGTTGGTTTCGGGTGTGTTGCCCCTGGTGCTATGCTAGATATCCTAAGTACAACCGAGCAACTACGACTAGGCTATGACAATACCCACTATGCCAGCTTTACCGTTGGTCCGGGCGGCAACTTAACCATAGCTCCAACCGGTGACTTTATCTTCGATCCCGCCGGCGATGATATTCTACCTAATTCAGGTTACGACCTTAACATCGGCTCTCTCCAGAAGAAATACTTAACTCTCTTTGCCGCCGAGCTATGGGTCGAAACGCTGGTAGCCCAGAACACGATTGCTACCATTGGCGGGCGCATCCTGGTTGGGCCTACAACCATACTAACAAGTGACCTTGCCCCTGCCGATACTACAATTTATGTCAAGCACAACGAGATGGCCGTTGGAGATAGAGCCTACCTGGAAGCAGATGGCAAAGTTGAATTTATTGCCATCGTTGATGGCCCTGTTGGAACCGGACCTTATCATTATGATGTTACAAGAAACCTGGATGGTTCTGGTGCCAACCAATGGTATGCAGGCGATGCAGTTTTTAACACCGGTACGACCGGCGATGGCTTTTTAGATATCTACTCCTATCGCAGTATCAAAAGCGCAACTCAGTATGGCCCAACCATCGTAGGCAATGTCCGCAACTCCGCAACTTACAATGACTGGACAGAACACTGGGCCATCGGTAATCTGAATGGCATCTATGGCTACGGCACCACTACCTACGGTGTAGGTCTTGGGAAATACTCAACCACGACCAGCTACTTGACAGCGGATGCTACCAACGGTATCCGTATCATGAGAGGTGCAATTAAGCGGTTCGGAGTGACCATTGATGGGGTCTTGACGATCAACGACAGCGATGGTGCGGCTGTGATAACGCTGGATGCCAGTACGGGCGCAGAGATTACCAAGAAACTGACGATGCCCGGTGCGAATAGCGCAATTGCGATTGGTGCAACTCCGCCGACTTCTGCCACGGTAGGGACAGGTATTTGGATTGATCGCACAGGATTATATGGACTGAATGCCAATGTTCAACAGACATACATCGACTCGACAGGTCAATTGTTTGCAGGCGCAGGTGCAGTTTGGTTGAACATTAATGGCATTTCGCTTGATGTACCTACTAGCTATAACGTCAAGAACTCTATTAAGTTCTACGAGAGCACAACTTTACGATCTAGGCTGTATTCACTAAGAGGGCAAAGTCCATACGATAATATCTTTGTTCTTAGAACAGAGGCCATTACCGGTGAGGGCTCCGCTACGGTAATAGCTTCATATTCACCATCGAGTGATACTGCTTTAACTGAGCTATATGCTAATAACAGTCTCCGCGTAGCACAAATTGATGTGTACTGCGATACAACTGGAGCTAAAATTACTGCCGGTTTTGATACTGGGACTGTATTTACCCTGTTAAGAACTGTAGATGGCGGCAATGTTGGCATCGGCACAGCGGCTACCACAACAAGTAAATTAAGTATTTGGCAACTGGTTTCTTATGCCAATAATGCAGCGGCAGTGGCCGCGGGTCTTACCGCTGGAGATCTCTATAGATATGGTGATGCGGTTGGCGTAGTACATGCATAACCGCTCAATATCATTGACAACTGTTCAATTTTGGTGTATAATTATACGATACGGAGGATATGATGAAAATAAAACTCGGGGAAATAGCGGCAGCAGTGCCAGCCATGGGTAATTTGGCTCAGATGAAGTGGCCGATCAAGATCTCTTACAGGATCGGCAAGATCTTAAGACAACTCAACGCCGAAATGGAACAGTACGGCAAATCCAGAGAAAAGCTGATACGCAAGTACGGGGTAGAGACCGGAGAAAGAGTGGAGGTCACCCCAGAGAATACGAAGGTGTTTATAGAGGAACTGAAGCAGCTCAATGAGGTCGAAGTGGAAATTCCGATCTTTCCTATAAAACTCAATGAGCTCGGCGAGGTTAACTTAGCACCCATAGACCTCGTGAATGCTTGGTTCATTTTTGAAGAAACTCCAGTTTTAGACGTCGAAAAGGTTAAGGAGTAATACGATATGGTACAGCGGCTTCCCCAATTCACGGGCAAGGGTTGTTTTCTATGGAGACCAGCAAATTCTTTCAGTGGTGATACAGTTAAGATAGCAAACGCCCTTACTGCCAGCAACACAAGCTTTGTTGCTCTCAAAATCCACAACGGCTATCTACAATACACTGAGCTGGCGCCGATCATTAGCGAGATCAGGTCGAGAGGTATAGGTCTCGGAGCTTGGGGCTATATCTATAACACCTCTGACACACAAGCTCGTAATGAGGCCGCTGCCGCCATAGCTACCTGTAAACGCTACTCACCCGACTTCTACCTGATAGATGCCGAAGGCGACGCCAAGGGACATCCCAATCAAGCGGCAATATTCTCGAGTGCGCTGAGGCTGGGCCTGCCCAATATGTCCATCGGGCTTTGCAGTTATCGCTTTCCATCCCTACACATGGAGTTACCTTGGGCGCAATATCTCAACTTCTGTGACTTCGTCGCACCTCAGGTGTACTGGAGAGGGTATGACCCCGTCGGTAACCTGACCCGCTCCAAAGCAGAGTATGCCAAGCTAACCAAGCTGCCCTATTACTTCGCCGGCGGCGATATGTACTTAGAAAAAGGCATCCGTCCCACCAACAAGCAGGTCGTGGACTTCATGACTGCTGTAAAGAACGACAAGGATATCCACGGTACATTAATGTGGGCTATGGATCAGAACGAATGCCCCGCCGATCTATGGGCAACCTACTCTGCATTTCCCTGGGATGCCGAGCTCCAGCAAGTGGTAATGGGATTAAATAAATTCCTTGACGATGCCAAAGTTGACGTTGCCGCTCGTAAGGAGTTCTACCTAGCCATACTCCAGCAGTACAAGCAGACCGGCGCTCTGCCCAAACCCAATAGTGCAATCGAGGAAGCTATCATTGCCGGTATCAAAATACTCAAGTCGCCGGCTCGACCCTGAAAGGGGACAACCGGGAGGCAATAAAGGAAATCACCATGAGCAGGAACCAAGTTATAGAGGAGCTACACAGATCGGAAGAGCGTCGTGTAGGGAAAG
>OFNM01000025.1_pt1 | contig 9719 bp, 21 predicted proteins | sample 1542101 | NCBI WGS metagenome assembly OFNM01 (sample SAMN04958492, study PRJEB24370) | sediment metagenome | isolation source: lake sediment | place: USA: Lake Hill lake, St. Paul Island, Alaska | collected 2013 | reverse complement strand
CGAAATATTTTACCCATCCAAAGATTTAAAGGAGACTGAGACCGATAAAAATAATACAGGGGATAAAATCGAAAAAGGAAAATATACCGAAAATACAAATTATAGACCAAAAACTAAAGAAGAGACCGAAGAGATAAAAAAGAACGTCAATAAAGCCATAGAGAAGAGCCATAGAGCCATAAACGAAGAGACTAAAGAAGAGACCATTAAAGACTTTAAAAAAGAGATAGAGACCGCATACGAAGAGATTAAAAAGAATATCAAAAAAGAATCAACAGACAATAAAGAAGACATAGAACTTTTAAAAGACTCTGAGACGGAATTTTATAAAGATAACAAAACAGCAATAGAGCAAGGTTTAACAATAAAACAAGAAATCGAAATAAGAGACGATAAAGAAGTTTATAATAAGATTGTAACTTCTAATCACAGCATAATAAATAAAATGACAAACGATTTTAAAACTTTGTTTACAGTTAACGAGGGTTATTTAAAACAACAGTCAAACGGAAAAATTGACGGTAAAAGAATATACAAAGTGTTTACCAATAATAAAAGAATATTCAAAAAGAAAAACGATGAGACACTGGGAGATATTGCATTCTTATTATTGGTTGATTGCTCGGGCTCTATGGGAGGACATAGAATGGAATTAGCCAGAGAGACCGCTATTATCATGAATGAGATATTAAAAAAGGTTAATGTTAAACACATGATAGTAGGTTTTACAGCCGATTTAAACAGCATATATCACAGTAGGAGACGAGTAATTTATAACGTGATAAATCATATAATCTTTAAAACATTTGATAGCGATAAAACAAGCTATAATTTATCTAATTTAAACGCATATTGTAATAATAGAGATGGAGACTCCTTAAGACTGGCTAAAACCTATTTTAAAGGGATTACAGAACGTAAAGTTTTAATCGTAATATCGGACGGACAGCCAAACGCTTATAATTACAGCCCAAACGGTAAAGGTTTAACAGATACCATAACCGCACAGAGAGAACTTAAAAAGGATGGAATCAAAATAATAAATATCGGGTTACAATATGAAATGCCAGAGCAATACATAAACAAAATAAGTATAGAGAAATTGAGCGAATTATCGAAAAAGCTTATAGGGATATTAAAGAGAGAAATAAGTTATTAAAGGAGGTAAACATGAAATATCAAATAGTATTTAGACATAAGCCAAAATTAAGACTAATTAGATATAACATAAACAAAACAGATTATGCTTATATCTATAATTGGATTTTAATTTTTGGCTTTATCGAAATTCGTAAATGGAGCAATAAACAATTAAGTTAAAAGATAAAATCATTAAATCTATTTATCTTTAACATATAAAAAAAGGTTAATCTAAAAACGAATTTAAAGGAGGTATAGACCAATCAAAAATATGGTTAATATCCAATCATTAACCAAAGTCAAATACATTTTATCATGGCTCTAAATGGCTTTAAACCAATCGTTAAAAATAAGAAGTAAACAATAGGTTAAAGACTGGCTAAAAATCAAGAGTAAACAGACCATAAACAAAAACCAAAAACTAAGACAAAAAACCATATGGCTTTATGCTTTTTACAGCCATAGAAAAACATACAAAAAAGCATAAATTAACCATAGATTAAAAACGAAAAACCATTTTAATTTATGGTTTAAACAATCAAAGTTTACATTAAAATACGTCATTAAGAAAAAAGGTATACGATAAATATTAACCAATCTTGTCCTGCCGACCTGCTGATACATCTCATGCCTAGTTACATTTGGTTTCTAAAGCTAAAAACCAAACACTAGGCATATTCTATCTGGAAAAAACCATATCAAACTATGCTTTAACCATCAGAACAAGAGAACAACAAGGCATGAACTACGATTTCTGGTCGCAGAGTAGGAAAATACTTGTGTCACCAGCTCCCTCCAGCGAAACTAATGGTTTTTCAGCCATAAAACCAAAATAAAGCAATCAAAAACCATAATCTAGGAACTGAAAAGCATATTATAAGATGGTTTGGAGGCGGTATTTTGATGTCAGGGAACTTGAACAACCGCCAATGGTGATTGGAACGAATCCACCCAGCACCTTCCACGCAAAAATACTGGTTTATATAAACAAAAACCATAAAGCATGAAAACAAAACCATAAAAAACCATAAGTAGACTACAAAAAAACCATAATAAATCCCCAAAAAACAAAGGTTAAATACCCTGTATACATTATATTTATCAAGGATGTGAAGAAATGGAAAACAAAATCGAAATAAATAATCCAACAATCACTCATCTCTTGGGTTATCTTAGACCTAAACACTGGGCTGATACGATTGTTGAATATAAAGCTGAAGTAAACCAAGCTCTTCTGAAAGAACTGATACGGATACAGGAGAAAACATATGGCTTTGAACTGGCTGAAGATGTGAATGAAAAAATAAAAGAGATTAAGGAATTAAAAGAGGGATTGAAATGAAAGTGACATGTTTAAACTGTGGAAATAAAATAACAAACCAAGCTAATATCTTTGAGGGATTAGAGCCAAGTTATATCTGTCCTGAATGTAGATATGAGGGTTATGTAAGAGAAAACGAACTAGAGCAATTTTATGATGAGGAAAGAATATTTAAATTATTGTAGGAGAGGTCTTGATGAAACGAGTGTTCTTGGATAAAGGTTGTATCTTTGAGGGAACAGTGGAAGAGGTTATTCAAATGATTAGCACATGGGAAGAGTTGATACAAAGATGAAAAAGATATTCTCAGGTAATAACTCAAAAGAGATGTGGGCTGAAATCAATAATGCTAAAACAATTGCAGATTTGCGTGATGCCTTGTATGGTGTCTGTTGTAAGTTACAGGAGTTGGAATCTTTGTTGGAGGAACAAAAATGATATATGAATTTTACGACTCATATGGAGACTGGAAAACAATAGTGGATATAAACGAAGAGAATCACGAAAAGATAGAAGCTCTGATGCAAGACTTCAAAAAATGGCTAAATGAACAATTGCACAATAATATACCTATGGACTGCGACTCGGAAGAATGGTTTGAATATCTCGAACTGAGAGGTTATACATTAACCTTTTACAATCCAGAATATAGAATATCATTATAAACGGAGGAATAAACATGGAAGGAACTAAACAAGAGATTAAAGACTTTTTGAAGAAGTGGTTAGAGTCAGGAACAAACTGCACGATTCAACATGATGGTTGGACATGTAGAACTTGTTTCTATGATATGATGGATAGACTTGAAATTCCAGATGAACTGCAACAGGGTTTTTGGGAATTTATTTTATCCACAAGAGGAGATTATGATAATTTTGATTGGAGCGGAGTAAAACATAAATGAAATAAAAACAGGAGTAAATATGACGAAAGAAGACACAATAGAAAAGAAAGCATGTAAGAGATGTGGGCATACATGGTTTCCAAGAAAAGAACAGATGCCTGTAATATGCCCAAAATGTTTCTCTCCTTATTGGAATAGAGAGAGAGAAAGACCGAGAAGAACTGAAATAAATGAAAAGGGGGTGACAGAATGAAGGATGACGACTGGTATCCAGATTGGTGTAAGATATGGGGAAGACCATTGGTAGCAGAAGACGAACTAGAAGATGATGTCTTTGATGATGACGAGGAATGAACATGAAAATGAAGATGATATACGAAGCTAGAACGGGAAGTCCTTTCAAGAAAGAAGAAGCACAAGATATAGGCGAATTGATAAGTGGGATTAAAGAGAAATCCACAGAGAACATCCTGACAGAGATAAAAAATCATCCAACACATTGCATATACAAGTATATCGAGTGGGATGACAGAAAAGCGGGTCAGAAATATAGACTATCACAAGTAAGAAACATTGTAAACCATATCGAAGTCAAAGTAATAAGCATCGGAAACCCTGTTCCTATCCGAGCATTTTTCTCTGTAAAGGAAAGCGAAAGCACAGAACCCATATACGTTGATGTGGAAACCACTTTCAATGACAGTTACACTAGGCAACAGATAGTAAGTAGGGCAAAGAACGAACTACAAAACTGGAAAGAACGATACTACATATATACAGAATTAGAACCAATAGTGAAAGTGATAACTAGTTTCCTAGAAGAGAAACCAAAAGGCAAGAGAAAGAAGGCAACAAAGAAAGCTTTTATCGTAAACTCTAAAGACCTCATGGATAAAAAGAAAAATCCTAATCTATCTTTTTCTCCTAGAGACATCGAGAAAAACAAAAAGATACCAAAAAAATATCTGGAATGATTGAAGGAATTTTTATCGGGTTCGATTCCCGACATTTTTATGAGGTAAAAAATACCTTAAGGAATGTGAAGAAATGAAAGAAATGAAAATAAGCAAAAGCAATAAAGCAGAAGCAATAGAACTTAAACCATTGAAGAAAAGAACCATACGTCTGAAGATTAGGGGAACAACAAGTCTTCTGATGGAAAAAATGGATATGGATGTTGTCGAGAATTACAACCGCAAAAAAGCAAAAAAGATGGTAGACAAAGATGAACGTCTCGAAGAAGACAAGATAGGCGACAAGATACATTATACCGAAGACGGAAACATTGGGTTTCCTGTTTCAGGTTTCGCCAAAGGAATAGTCGAAGTAGCTCCTTATATCGAAGGGCTAGACAAAAAGATGGTCAGAGGGAGCATCCGCATACTAGGGAACATCGTTCCGATAACATACAAGAAGCAAACCATAAATGTCGCATGGGGAAAAAGTAGCGGTATCACCAAAGCACCACGAAAGATTGTAAGACCTGAATTTCACGATTGGTCTTGCACATTAGACATAATGTTTAATGAGAGCAATATCTCGATTGAACAGATAGTAAACCTTTTCAACTGGGCGGGATTTCAACAGGGATTAGGCTCATGGAGACCTGAGAAAAGCGGTTCTTTCGGTCAATACGAAGTCATGATTGACGGTAAAAAGAAGTAATAACCAAATGATAACCAAATCCAAATATGGTATCGTGCATTGAGTTTGAGTCAAGCTCGGTAAGGTCAAGTATTCGGTTCGGTGGAGTTTGGTTAAGTGCGATATGGTTTGGTTTGGTAAAGCAAAGGCGGTGGTTATCTCTGTCACAAGGGATAACCACAATATTGTGGTGTGTTCTATTGAAGTCCGTTGATGAAAGGCGGAGTTCAGCAAGTTACCGTCTAGTTCGTCTCGGTTCGGTTTGGCGTGGAAATGTGGTTATGCCTTTCAAAAAGCATAATCAAATCATATCTTGGGGTTAGGAAAAGAACGTCACCGCAAGGTAAAGTGCAGTTAGTCATGTCGGAGTTAGGTGCAGAACAGTGGTTATCTTGGTCAAGCAGGATAACCATAATCTATTGTGGTTTGGTTAGGCTCAGTTGAGAATGGTTCGTTTAGGGTTAGTCCAGTAAGGGTGTGGTTATCTCTCTTATCAGGGATAACCATAATCAAATGAGGGTAAGGTAAGTTCCGTTCCGTTGAAGTCCAGTCAACAGCAGTGGCGTTCAGTTAGGCATAGTCTAGTTCATTCCGCAAAGGAGTGGTTATCTTGGTCGAACAGGATAACCACAATCAATTGAGGTAGTGCTAGGTAAGGTATGTTTAGTTGTTGTAAAGTTCAGTGGAGTTAAGTGCCAAGCTAGGTTCAGTAAAGTCAGCTTTGGTTCGGTGTGGTATGGTTCGGTGCAAAAATATATGGTTATACTATCCTCTCATCAGGAGTAACCATTTTATTGAGGCAAAGTATGGCGGAGATTGGTAATGTCCACTCAAGTCCAGCAAGGTTCGGTTCGGATTAGCACAGTTTAATGTGGTTTCAAGCAGTCTAAATATGGTTTTGAACCAAAACAGAATGGTTTATATCTGTCAAAAGCATAAACCATTGTATCTTTAGGTGAAGTCAGGTGTATTTCGCTGAAGAACATTAAGGCACAGTAGGTCTTGGTGCTGTTAAGTTTCGTTCTGTAAGGTTTCGTAAGGATTAAATCGAATAGTTTATATCCCTCATAGGAATAACTATTGTGTTACGGTGTAGTGCTTTTGGGTGGAGTTTTGTATAGTAATGCATTGGTATAGCACAGTGCAGTTTCGTAAGGAATCAGATATTCATATCTCTCGCAAGGCATGAATGTCATATTGCGGTTAGGTAAGTCCAAGTGCAATCAGGAACAGTATAGTTTGGTTCGGTAGTATGGAGTATGTTCGGGTATCGTGGAGTGAGTTCTGGTTTGGTAAGGTGCATAAAACTTAAAAAGGTTCGAGATATTACATAGCATGATGTCTAGGATGTGAAATCATTTTACCATTTTTTCACATCCAAGGTATTTTGTTTCATGCACATCCTAGGCATCACTATGCTCAAGAGGAATAAAACATGGAAATAGAATTTGCTCAGAATCAAAAACGAAGTTGGTATTGCACCAAAATCAATTTGCAGAGTGCAGATATAAACGCTGGACTTAATCAGATGAAAAAAGCCATCTATCAGGTAAATGTCTTTCTCGAAGATATTGATAAGAGGCAATCTAAACTCATCAAAAAAGAGGTTAGAAAAGATGAGAGTAAGAGTCACAGAAAGAGTTGATAGCCACCATACCAATCCAAATTACAAATGTATCATTGTAGAGTTTCTAAAAGAGGACAACAATCTAAGGATACGAAACCATAGTCAAACAGATGTCTTGATAGATTGGTTGTCGACAGATGAGGAACTAATCAGGATATGCAAGGTCGGGATTGATTTGTCACCGACATTTAAACAGAAGCTTGAGTCATTTTTGAATAAAGGATTATTGCTTTGAGGAAAGAAGATGACAAAACACTGGTATAGAGTAAATAAAAAGAGTCCTTACTTGTGTGATATACTTTCTATGAATTGTATTATGATTCCAGTTAAGGATTGCGATGCCTGTGAGGTTTATCATACTTGGAAGGACAATAGGGGAACGAAGAATGCCGACAGAAGTAAGATGCCCTGATAAGGATTGCAGATACAATCGTTTTTATGGTATTTGCACAAAAAATGTTCTTACTTTAAAAAAGAATGTTTACAATAGGAATCTATATTGTCAAGATAAAGAGGGAAAAGACTAAATGAAGACGATTAAAATAAATGATATGCCCAAACTCGAAAGCCCATTTGTCAGAAAAGAGATTAATGGAACTTATGTAGTGACTCCAGAGATTGCCGAAGGATACGATTGGGTATTTGAAGACGAGACTGTAATGGCTATTGAGAAACTTCATGGAACCAATGTCAGTATCTTGATTCAGGATGGTGTTGTTGTTAGTTGTTGGAACAGGACAGAACGAGTGCCATTCTTTAACAGAGGCAAAAAATACATCATAGATGGTCTTCTTAATTCATTTGAAAGGGGATACATGGAATTTTTATCAGATGGTCAGCATTTCGGAGAACTGATAGGAGTAAAAGTGAATGGCAATCCATACAAACTGGAAGGTCACTTATGGATACCATTCGAGACATTTTGCCAGAAGCATCTTAAATACAAAAGCTGGGGAAAATATCCTAAGACCTTCGATAGCATTTCTGAGTGGTTTAAAACTCTAATGCCATTGTATACAATGATGAAAGGCGACAAAGAAGGTTATGTTGAAGGCGTTGTGTTCACACATCCAGATGGTCGCATGTCAAAGCTAAGGCGAGATATGTTTGATTGGTATAAAGGACAAAGGCATGAGGAAGGAAATGAAAATGGAAAAAATACAGACTGGGTGGATAGATGAAAGAGCAGATACTATCCGATTGCGACTCTGTCGGTTTAATATCACTCCAAACTCTTTCATCCCACAAACCAAATAAGGTAAAATGGTTGGGGAAATAGACGGTGCAAAAGCTAAATCTATTTCGGTCTAAACTTTTGCATTGTGGGTGCGAATCCCATCCCAACCGATGATAAGGTATTAATTAAAGAAAACATGTCAAAACTTTAATTAATTTAAAACAATTAAAGAAAACTTTAGTAACCCCAAAGGTGAATGATGAAAGAATGTAAATGTAATGAATGCGAGGGATACGAAGAAGGATACTGCGTTATAGATGTCTTTGAGTATTCTGTATTCGGAAGTCCTCAACAGAAAATCGGAGACTTTACACAAACAAAAATAGGTGGTTTCTCGTGAAGATGGATATAGTTGCTGGAAGTCAGAACGATGAGTTTTTTACTCCTGATTATGCGATTGTCCCACTATTAAAATATATTCCAGTGGATGCATCAGTTTGGTGTCCTTTTGATACAGAAGAAAGTAATTTTGTAAAATTATTGAGAAAACACGGTTGTAAGGTATTATGTTCTCATATTGAATCAGGTAAAGATTTCTTCAAAGAAATCCTTGAAAAAGATATTCAATTTATTATATCTAATCCACCTTATAGTTTAAAGAGTGAAGTATTGAAAAGATTATTTGAATTAAAAATACCTTTTGCTATGTTAGTTGGAGTTGTTGGATTATTTGAAAGCAATAAAAGATTCTCTATGTTTAAAGAGAACGATTTTGAGATAATGTATTTTGATAAGAGAATTGCTTATTTTAAAGATTTCAAAGAACAAAAACCATCACTTAACCCTCCATTCAGTAGTGTATATGTGTGCCAAAATATATTACCTAAACAAATTGTATTTGAAGAAGTAAACAAAAAGGAGGTAAAGTCAGGAAGTGTGATTGCTAACGACGGCGGCATTCCTCCCAATAATAAATTATTGGGTATCCTGCCTACGATTTTATGAAAGAACATAAACAAAATATAATATTTGAGTTAGGAAAAAATTTGTATATGGATGATTTAAGAATATCATCACAAGGCAATTGTATTCATCCAGAGGAAAGATATATTGGTGAAATAACTTTTATTGGAGAAAACTATATAGAAACATCATTAGGATATTCTTTAAGGATTGATTGATAACCCCAAAGGTGAATGATGAAAGAAAGAACAGAACGTGACTGGGATGTTATTTCAAGAACTATTTATGATTGGTCTGAATTGATAATTTGGATTGGAAAAAATCATAATGAAGTATTGAGAGAATATGAAAAATACAAAAAGAAGGTGAAAGTAAAATGATTAGATTGGTAAAAACAGGATATGATATTGAAGATGAAATGAGACGGGGTGGTAATTCTTATGACAGGGAAGGAAGTAAGAAGTATCTCATCCTTCCAGAAGGTCTTGATGCTTTGAAAGAGATGCTAAAAGAAGGAATGGAAGATGGTTGTTTATTAACATCGAATAAACCATGCGATTTGGCTAAAGCAATTACTTCTTCGGTCTTTGCTCGTTTCAAAAAGGAGAATAATATTTAATCTAATCCCCAAAGGTGAATGATGAAAGAAAAAACATTAGGTAAATGTGTCTTATGTAAACAATGGAAACCAGAGGTTGATGCTTGGCAACACATCTGTAATGATTGTGTAGATAAATGTAAATATGAACATATTGTGTAAGGTGAAAAGATGGTAAAGAAGATATGCACATACTGTAATCATTCGATGTATACAGATTCCAAAATGCATGTCTACTGTAAGCTGAAAGATTGCCTGATGCCTTACCAGACTGTTTGTAGAAACTATAAGGAGAAAGAAAAAGATGCAATGCAGAAAGCCTCTGGTGATGGACAATAAGTTTTTTGTCATCACACTTTTGCTGATAAGCCTAGTCACTTTGATGGGCAGATCGGAAGAGCGTCG
>OFNM01000022.1_pt1 | contig 10303 bp, 19 predicted proteins | sample 1542101 | NCBI WGS metagenome assembly OFNM01 (sample SAMN04958492, study PRJEB24370) | sediment metagenome | isolation source: lake sediment | place: USA: Lake Hill lake, St. Paul Island, Alaska | collected 2013 | reverse complement strand
ACTCTCTGTCTCTTCTCAGGGATCATGGACTTTATCCTATCCGACATCCTTTTTTTATACTCATTTACTCTCACGCCGGATATCAGTCTCAGACATTTACTGACAAACAGGGCCCCTTTAATATGCTCGTTTTTGAGCCTGAAAATATTACGGACTATCTCATCGGTACGCCGGACAAAAACATAGCCCTCAAAAAGCACGAAACATACGATCTTCCCTCGTACTTTTTCTTTGTACACAGGAATAAAATATTCAGTCTGAGATCCCAGCACATCTCGTATACAGTGCTCGATCTGCTCGTAATGTGATTCCAAAGAGGTATCTTCAAAAAGTTCTACAATGATCCACGAACTGGCTGGATCCACACTATCATTATTTGTATTTAATATGTTGGCGGATTCATCATCTGTAGATTTTTCTTCTATGAGGTCTGTAGAGGATCGCCGAAAATATTTATTTAGTAGGTGTTTTTTTGTATTACTTGCTGAACTCCTTTTGGATTTATGTTTTTTCCTCGCCACCAGCCGTACCCCCGACTATGCTTTGAAACTCTTTAGGCGTGAGTTTCGTTTTTTTGAGTTGAGCGGGCTTTTTCTCCAATACTTCAGGGCCCCATTTATCGGAGACCCTCTCTGGCACTTTAGGATCAATCTCTTTTAAAATTTTACTCTGCTTGTAATTACGCAAAACATCTTCTTTCTGCCAGGGCGGGAGATTTTTAGTATCAATTACTTCCCGCGGTTCTTTTTTTGTCTCTTTTTTAGATCCCTGCTCATCCTCCTGTGGGGGCGTAAAACCCTTGAAATTCAACCCTCCTTTCGAGAATTTATGGTGGAGTATCAAAAAATCGGATTGGAAAAAAACCAGATCCGACAGCCTATTCTTAGCCAGAATAAAATCCAGTATCTCAAAAAGGACACTGCTATACTGAGATCTCAAACTCTTCATCAGAGCATTATATTGCTCACTGCCATGAGATATCCCTACGGAGTATTTGATAGCATCGTTCAGAATACGTAGGATACTGTGATATATGCTGCGGATATCCATTTTGGCCGTCAGCTCATCAGCTATCTGCATGGATCGACTCAGATTCCCGGGCAGATTCAAAAGCATCTCCACGATCTCCTGATCATAGAGAGACACTACCTGTTGCACATTTTCTACCGTGATATCCCCTAAAACTGACACCTGACGCAGCTTATTCTCCGCATCCCGGTAGTGTCTGCCGGAGGCGCGTATTATAATATTCAGAGCTTCCGGCTCATATGATATCTTTTTACTATCACAGATTTTCTTCAATTTTTCCACTATGAGAGATTCAGCAGGCTCTGGCAGGTGAAACTCCGTGCAGCGGGAGCGAATCGTATCCGGCATCTTCTCAAACTCTGTCGTGCAAAAGAAAAATATCACATTAGGATCGTTCATCTCCAGCTGCTTCAGGAGGGCGTCTTTGCCGTCTTTGCTGATACCGTGGGCCTCATCGAATAATATGATTTTCTTATGGGCTATGCTCTCGAATTTCAGGCTCTCTTTGATCTCCTGTATCCTGTCTTTTCCACTATTGGTAGCCGCGTCTATTTCGAGGTATCCCGGGTGTCTATCTTCTAGGAAAGCCTGGCAGGAGGGGCATGTATTGCAGGGGGACATATCCGCGGTGCGATTGGAGCAAAGAATACTACGCGCAAAAATTCTGGCCAGAGTCGTTTTACCTGATGAAAAAGACCCCACCAGCAAATAGGCGGTGTCATACTCCCCCGCTTTGAGATACCCCTGGAGCACTCTTTTTATTACAGAGAGTCCGAGGACACTCTCAAAATTCAGAGGACGAAATTCTTTTCCGAACATGATAATTATCTCTTAATATTCAATTTTGTAAGATAATGGAAATCTTTGATCGTATATATTTTTCGAATCTTTCGGGGCCGAGCGTCCTTAAATACGTATTAGAGTCATCGGCTCCGATATACACATGATCCAGGTAGCGTTCGCCATAGGTATACAGGCTTTTCTGTATGCCGTGATTACCGGCTGCGTCTTTATCGTAGACGAGAATTATCTTGTCTGCGTAAAAGCGCAGTAGTTCGTATTGTTGTTCATTAAGAAAAGATGTGAGCGAGGAGACGGTATTAGGAAAAACTTTCGCGAAAGAGATAGCGTCGAACGCCCCTTCGTGTACAAAGACCTTTCGCGTTTTCCTGATATGTGGCAGAGCTTCAAAAAGGCCGAAAAAGGCCCCTATCTTTTTCGCCTCATTGAGAAAATACTGGGCATATCTCTTCTCCACGAGATCACGGGTGCATAGCCCGTGGACATTGCCCAGTATATTCTTAAGAGGGAAAATTATCTTCTTTTGTAAACTCCTGAATTCGTAGGTGCTCTGCCATAGCGTCTTATAATCCTCGGACCCGTCTTTTTTTATCCTGGCTACCTTGACGTACCCTATTTCGTATTTCCTTATGTCTTTGTCAGTTAGGCCCCTTCCTTGAAGATACTTTATCGGCTCCTCATAATCAAGTATGACCTGATTCGCGTGTTTAACGAACTCATTTAGATACATCTGCTATACCGACTTCATTTTGTATTGTCGGTCTTTTCAACCAGCTTCAGCACATCTTTCTCTTCCTTTTGGAGGCTCGTCAGCATCCATAGGGGCAGCGCATCGAACATAGCCATTTCAGACTTCGGGTAGTACCGCGGCACTACCTCCTCGACAGTGATCCCCTCTTTTTTATCTTTGATGATATCAGGATAGTATATTTTCAGCACGAATTTGAAATCTTTAGGCTCGAGTTTCTTCCATTTACCGGTCTTTTCCCTCTCCCGCAGCAAGAGTTTGCCCTCAGGGGTGTCCCAATCGAAAACTTTTATTACCTTGGCTATCCGGTTCGCCATGGGGATATTGAATTTAGGATTCACCTGACGGAGCCATACGTCCATCGAACGGGTCAGGAATACTAAACGACCCCTCAGTTCACTATCAGATAGAGTATTCATGTTACTATATAATATAAATGTGCTCGAAATTAAACTATTATTTGATCTTTTTTATGAAATCCCGGACATCCATGGGTTTTTCCAACAAATTGTGTAGCTCATTGATCTTGTCTTTGGTAATCAAATCCTGGGCGCTCTCACTTACCATGGCCGCCAGCACTCTACCGCAGGCTTTGGATTTATATCGACATATCAATTTTTTCAAATATTCCTCAGATACGGTAAAAACTATGTTATTGTGGATCACGACATTCCTGTTACACCCGTGGCAATAAAAAATAATAGGATTGCTTTCCTCAGCTACCAGGCGGGTTTCTGAATGGCACACTGGGCACTTTATGAGATATTCGGAAATCAGCATAAAAAATCCCTATTCTACACGCACAGACAGGGCATTGCTCAACAGATTGATGCCCATAGTATGTGAGTATTCATCCTCAGCGGCGACCAGGGCTTCCGGTACTGCGACTTCATAATTCATATTTCTCAGTTCTTCCGCCGTAAAAAGGATGTTCGTGTGGGTCTCCACCCCTACCAGAGTCACCGTTTTAGGATTGATCTTTTTCAGCTCAGACTCCAGGGGAGTTTTATAGAAAGCGTTATATCGTGTAGTATTTATAATGAATTTAGGATATGGTTTAAAAATTTCCATTATCTCTATATCCGGTGTACCCACCAGTGCATAACTTTTAGAGTTCAGGTAGAACGTATCATTGGTCTGATGGATCTCCCTAATAAAGAATATAGTATTATTTTTGGATATTGTTTTAAAATATTCGATCAGGCGTATTTTCAGGACCTCGGCACGCTCTCCCAGATAGCGCACCCCCTCGCTATGAAAATAGGCCCTCTGTAGTCCCGCCGCTAATACTACATTATTCAATGGTTAGCTCTTTTTATTTTTTGGTTTTGATATACGACTGATGATGCTGTAGGCTGTTCGGTAGGCGCTCCACTATTAGTGGCGCGATCTATGGCCCATTCTACAAAATCTTTTGAAAAAGCGCCAGACACAACGAGTCCGCTTTTCTCGTGCGTCTTGTCGTATTCTAGAAGTAGCCAGCTTACTTTGTCACTCATAAACCTCCTCTGTTTTTTCTTTAGTAATGCTAAGCAAAATCTACAAGTCACAGAACCATCAAAATAAGAAGCACATTTTGCTTTTTTAAAGAAAACGCGAGTTACTTTTAACCTACGTTTTGTACAGAGCTTAATGGGTTTATCTTTCCTCAGTTCGATTACTTTATGAATAATCATACAGGTTTAACTGGATCATAATGAAAGCAAGCATCGTCTAAACAATGGACTTCTGTGCTTTGTTCGTACTTAACGACGACATAATGTGGTCCGTCTATCTTTTGTACAACTCCAATCAAACCCGCATCATTCTGTACAGCCATACCCACAGATAATTTTTCAAAATAACCTTTAATGGAAAACTCCTTGTCTAATTCATTTAATTTTTCCGAGAATTGATCAGAAAACGAATTTTTCATCTCTTCCAAAATTCTAATAAATCTTTGATCTCTTCTATCCATTCCATTTTCTCCTGTTTTAGCGCCCACGACGGGCGCTGGTTTGTATTGCCGCCACACTATCAGATTCAGAGCGCGAAAAATTGCAGCCAACGTCCGACAAATGTACGCCGTCATTCTACCTTGATAGTATACCCACAACTTTGACAAATTATCAGCAAAGAATCACCACACCCATTTGGGCACTGTGATGGCGTACTTTGTCTGTTGTGCGATGAACCGTTTTCTTCCCCCAGTTTTGTGGCGACAATCTCTGCCACTTGTTCAGCATCAGTATCGGTTACGCAAGTATATCTAATCCACTCGAAAATTTGTTCTTTTGTCGCCACCTATAACCTCCAGAGAACGGTTTATTTCGCACAACGTCCGCCGCACGCTTTCTGTGGCGAACAATAAATTTAATACCACTCTTCGCCATTGCAAGCTGCGGTTGTTGTAGGCTGTGTTTGCAGACTCCTTAATTTCATGTGGCGCGTTCTTACTTCGCCAAGCAACGCTCCACTTCTATCCAATACTTCGTCGCAAACTTTACCTACGGCAACACAGTCGGTTTTATACAACTCAGTCAGCCTATCAATTAAATGAACTTTCATTATCGAGTACACTTCTGGTTTTTCCATTACGCGCCACCTATAATATGGTTCTGCAAACATTGACTACAACGTCCGTGCTATGCTGAAGTAAAAACCTATAATAAATATAGTCCTTAATTTTCTGTTTTTATTTTAGCATGGCACTGTTGTATGTAGTTTGTCAATCTACTCCAATTTTGTGCCACACGATGAACAAATATCATCAACTAATGTTTTGCCAACTTCCAAACACTCAGTACAATCCACCGAGTCACGAAACAAGTTATACTGTTGGCCCTTACGCAAACGCATATCTACTTCAGTAAAAATATAACCACCTTGTAATTCGTGTGATGGCAAACCACATAATGATTTTTCAGTCGGCAAAACTACACAGTGCTTCATAAAATCTCCTGTTTGTTGTGGCACATATAAATCAAAAAGATTGACAAATTACATACAACGTTTACGCAACTGGTGATGCCGTGCGCTCTCTATAGTTTGACCTACCATACCAAGCCCATTGACAACCAATACACCCACTACCAGATGTTGAAATATCGGGGTCACATGTAGCGCACGGTTGCACCATTGCGTTGTTGGCTGATGTTTTTGGCTCTCCTTAATGTAAGCACGAATGAAACACCACGCATCTTTTTGCCAATCGTAAAGAGCAGAAGGTAGTGATGGGCTTGCACAGACGCTATCTAACACAGCACACGCTTGTTCAACATTTTGGTAAACTACAGGTTCGCTCATTCGTGCCTCCTAATATAAAAAGCCAAAAAAATTTCAGTCAACGTTTGCAAAATGTACGCCGTTATACTTCGTTACCAGACTTAGGCCAGTAGGGGCACAAATGTTGGCAATGGGCTTTACCGCAGATAATACACAATGGCGTACTTTTGCTGTTGTCGGCCTGTTTGAGGAGTTCCACAACGTCCTCAAATTTGAGATATTCACCACACTCACCATTATCACACATACGTATAAAATCCGAATATCCCGCAGGACTACTAATAATTTTATATTTTGTCAAATCTGCTAAATTCATAAAACCTCCTCAAATGGACGACAACGTTCCGTAAATGTATGCTCGTTTGGCTTTGCAAATGACATACTTTACGTGTTGCCTGCTGTTTCAGAATCTTCCATAATGTTCTGTGGCGCGATTCCTGATTGCCACTTTGGAAGCTTAACGAGATGCGGATCGCTCAACGTTCCTACAACCCACCACTCTTTCCCGTTTTTATACGTTGCCATGAGGTGCTCGTCTGATACTGCGAAACCGGAAAATCCGTCATGACAAAAATTCTTAACGAACGGCACATCAAGTAATTCTCTTGTCGTTGAAAACTCAACAGTTTCATTTTCAAACCCTTCAAAAAATGCAGGCCGATACTGACGAATAGTTGGCATTTTCTTTCCTTTCTTCGCGCCACCTATAATTCCAGAGATTCTGAAATTGCAGGCAACGGTTTGTAAATGTATGCTGTGCCGCTTTGGGCATGGCATACTTTACGTGTTGGCAGATGTAACCGGCGACTCCGCCAGTTCTGCCGCCGCATCTTTGCCACTTAACGACACAAAACTATCGCATGAGACCAGCCACGTAGGATCAAAATTCCACGGCCAATGAAACCAACCCCCGCGAATACCTACAGCGTGACCTTCGACGCGAGCTTGACGCTGTGAACAAGACGAATGCGCGTCACCTGGAACTTCACCCCGACCCTTACAATCGTAGCAATCTGGCTTAGACACGATACCCTCCCGATAATGGTTGCGGCGGCCTATAATATGGTTCGCCGGTTATTTCGGCCAACGGTGCCAAACGCCCGATGCGCGGCACAATACATTCAACAATCCTTATTCGCCACGTTTTGGGCTTTGGCTGTTGTGCGCTTTTTACGCACACCTTCCATAATTTCTGCCGTGCTCCAGCCTGCAACGCGCATTCTTATAAAATCCTCTTTGTAAATACGTGCCAAAAAATCTTTTCCTTTAATTCGGCGCGGAACATAAATAAAGGCCAGTTCGTTATCTTTTAAGCACGGCATATTAAACCTGCCTTTCGTGTGCGTAATTTGCGTACAACGTTACGCAACGGGTGCCGTGCCCGTACCGTGACATACCGTACACGTGTTTGGCAACCCATCGCTGTTACGAGACTCGACCCCGAGACCTTTACATATAGGGCATGGCATCCCTTGCGGTGTTGGGCGCTGTGCCAACTCCATAGCGTTCTGAGCGCGTATGATTTCGTTTATCTTGGCAACTAACGTTTCGTGCGAAATAAATTCATCGCTAATTCTCGGATTTTCGCCAATTTCATCGATCATAGCGCTCCTATTATATAAAGGCATAGCGCCCCAACTACTGATTGTACGTAATACGCTTATCTATCTCTTTTTTTAACAACAAGATACAGTACCCATTTTTAGCTTTTCGATCCTTTGCAAACATCAGAACAGTACGTCGCATACTTGCCCTTATTAGAGAAAAATTTCCTACACACAGCACACTGCTTTATCTCCCGTATACCGTACATTTTGATATAAAGACATAGATTGTAGCACACGATCGCCTCTATCCACGGCGTGTCCTCAGCTTTAATAATGATATGCCTTTTCTCACCGGCACGCCCTCCCCCGGAGGACTCCACTATTTCTTCCAGAGACGGCTTCATGTAAGAATTCACGTAATTGATCAGCTGCTGATTGATCCCGCTATCTATGAGATCCCGCAACATATTACCGAAATCTTTCCTGAATATAGACAAATCCGGCAGATCATCCTTTTTCTTAAAAGCTATGTCTTTAGAGAGTTCATGCGTCGTGGTAGATAACAGGCTATCTAGAATATCCACGGCAGACGCCTGACCGTTAGCAAATCTAATAAAAAGGGGCTCGGTTCTCATAAAATTCTCATAAAATGATTTATCTGGGCTACTCTCTTCCTAAACGTGGACTTACAGAGGACCTCTTTCCGAACCGGATCCACACGGAGCACCATGTCAGGTATTTTCTTACTCCCCAACTCTAAATAAAACTGCGTGCTAATCATGCCGCTGGATAGAATCCTCTCCAAATTACCCGTGATCTGCTCATCTGTATTAGCAAACTCCCCTCCTAGATACTCGTGGAGCATCCTGAGAGCCTCAGACACAATCTCCCGTATACGATCTTTGTCGATATCAACCTGTATGCGGGTTTTTTCTCGGATCATGTCTTGTAGGCTTTCAAAAGATATGCCTCAAAAACAGTATCTTTAGGATACTTGGTGGTCCGGAGCTCTACATCCAATTTATTCATCAGATCCAGCAGCTGTAATAATTTTATCTTACCATAAAATGAAATGCTTGTAAATAGCTTATTCTTCACTATAAAAACAGGCACCCCCAACACCTCACCTATCTGGTCCGCCGACAGACCTTGCTCTTTATAAATAGCCACTTTATAGGCACGCTCTATCTGACCGATTATGAAATGCAATAGTTTCACGTACGAGTATTCATCCACCTTTCTAAATTCATTCAGCACGTCAGAGATCTTCTTCCTGAAAAAATTCTCTATGAATATAAAAGGCTGAGACTCCCGATTGGACCCGATGATTTCATTACATAATTCCTTCGTGACAGTCTTATCGTCTCTATAGGACATCAACAGCGCCAGTTTTTTGATTTCATTCTTTAACCTCAACAGATCGGCTCCGCTATAGCTCACGATATAACCGGGTATCTCATCGGGATACTTTAAACCTTTCTCAGTGAGCCACTTTTTTACCCACACAGCTTTCTCACTCTCTGTCGGCTCTTTTAAATCTATCGCTGTACATAGAGTTTTCAGCTGAGTATAGGGTTTGGTTTTTAGCAGTGAGTCAGTCTCTATCAGGATCAGGATATCATCAGTCTTTCTTTCAGCTATCTCCAATATGACTGACAGGGCGTCTTTATCAATGTCCCCCATCATCAGGACTATTATCCTTTTCTCAGCCCCGAACAGAGTATCACTGCTACAGACGTCTACAAAACTCCCTATTTCATCACAGCGCACATACTGATAGTCTTTGAAAATATCCTGAAATTTCAACAAAAAATCCTCAGTCAAAAAAAGATCTTTAGCTTTGACTAAAAATCTGCCAGGACCCTGCTCTATGTTTTTTTTATTTAGATTCATCAGCAGTTTTCTCTTTACGCATGAAATAAAATAGCCACCCGAACACTGGTGTCACAAACTGCCCGTGCTTCAGGTTAATATTTTTGCCCATATTTACCTGGACTCCGCGGAGCTTATCGAGCAGAAAAACACAGATATCCTCTTTCCACGAGGCCGTCAACTCCTCAATATAATCCAGTTTTTTCAAATTGAGTACAGTATCCGGACTACCGTAGCGCATTTTCATAATATCGTTTAAAAAAATGATCAGGATCTCAATAAAAAACTGTAGCTCTTGTTTACCGTCTATCTCTTTGACAGCAGATATCAGATCATCTTCTTTCATAGACGGCAGATCTTTAACGAACTGCGTGACATACTTCGAATACTCTACATATTTCTCATAATTCACCAGCACGTTATCCGTCAGATAAGGCATCATCTTCTGATAGTCAGCCAATTTAGTAGGATCATGGCCTTTTGCTTTAAGGATCTCCACGATCTCATCGGTTTTCAGCGCATTGAATTCTATTTCATAGCACCTGGAGACTATTGTAGGGAGCAGTTTGTCGGGCTGACTGGTGACCAGGATGACTATACAATTGTCCTTTAAATCTTCCAGAGTCTTTAACAGACTATTAGTAGCGGTGGGATTGAGGTTGTGGGCGTTGTCGATGATGACTACTCTGAATCGACTGCGGTACGGCACCAGAGACACGAACTCCAATAAATTATCCACGTCCGAAACGAGGATATTCTCATCCCCTTTGCTGATCTCCAGATAATCAGGGACATTGGGAAACAGTCTGCAGGTTTCACAGCGGCAGGTATCATCCATGAGACCGGTACATAACAAATATCTGGCGAGCTGACGAGCTACCGTCAACTTACCTACAGAGTTAGACCCCGTGAATAGATATACGCCCTCAAAATCCTGTTGATTTAAATTTTTTTCAAATTTAGATAAAACCTCTCTATGTCCCTTAATTTTATCAAACATAAAAATCCTATAGCGAAATCTATCTTGTCCATACAAAACTAC
>OFNM01000020.1_pt1 | contig 10776 bp, 18 predicted proteins | sample 1542101 | NCBI WGS metagenome assembly OFNM01 (sample SAMN04958492, study PRJEB24370) | sediment metagenome | isolation source: lake sediment | place: USA: Lake Hill lake, St. Paul Island, Alaska | collected 2013 | reverse complement strand
CGATGGTTAAATCCATTGATGAAATTATCGCCAGAATGAAGACGATAAGAGAAATGGTGGAAGCCGATGAAACGAAGGCTCATGACTATTTTGGAGAGTATTATGAGCTTGAAACTGACTTAAGAATTTTAGACCATAACAATTCTGAACTCAACATTGGCATTCATGGAAAACCCTTTGGGGCCGGGCTAAAGGATTAAGGGGATCACCATGACTGTGGCAACTCTATTCATCGTGTTTGTCTTATTTATCGTCGTAGTTTGCCTTTGCGTAAAAGAGGAATAAATGGATCCCAGCGAAGTCGTGTTTCTGATCTTCTTCGACATTATTTTAACGATTTTATTCTGCATCTTACTCAAACTGCTCGAACTGATCCCGTATCCTAAAATTGTCAGGTTTTTTGTCAAAATGAGACTTTATTTAACGCGCTGCGCAGGGCTTTAAGGAGGTGAGAAATGAATAATGAAAAAGCAATTGCGATTTTCAAAGTAAAAGATGCTGGAAAGATGACATCTAAAGGCAGAGAAGATATTGCCGAATGGATGCGAAAACAGGCAGAAGAACTTATTAAGGGTGGAAGTAATTATAACAGACGTTTTATAGCTCGATACTTTCGCGAATAAGGAGGTGCGCCGTGAAGTGGGGTTAATCAGAGTTTAAAAAATAAAAATCAAATTTAAAAGGAGGTCGTTATGATCATCGGACTCAGTGAAGTTAGACGATTACCAAGGTTAGGCAAAATCCACCTTGGAGTAAAGGAGATCAATGCCAAAGGCGTTGAATATCCAAAAGCTGTGAACTACTTCGTAGTGCCACCAGAAGTAGCGGAGGTCTATGGAGAAAAACCTACGGAATTAGACATTGTTATACCCACCGAAGATCCCAACATATTTTTCCCTCAGTTTTACAAGCAGTACTCAAACAAAAGAGGTTTAGTCTGTAAAGGCGATGGTGCTACTGCGAACAGGGTAGGAGAGAATGACGGAGAGCTTGCTGAGCTGACCTGCAATCCTGTTACGTGCGAATTCTATTTAAAAGACGACTGTAAACCAGTCGGAAATTTGCTTTTTGTGCTCCCTGAGGTTAAAGGCTTCGGCGTTTATCAAATAGACACGTCGAGCATTCATAATATCATTAATCTCAATTCTGAAATAGCTTTACTTAAAAACCTACTTGGCAGGATCTCTGGCATACCCCTTAAACTGACCAGGGAAGTTCAAAAGATCCAGCAAAAAGGAGCAATTAGAAATATTGCCCTCATACACATTAGAAGCCCTTATAGCTTGACTGAACTGCAGAACGGTAAAAAAGCTTTAGGTAAGCCTGAACCTGTTTCAATTGAAGTTCCAGATAACGACGTCCCTGAAAGTGTGCCGGAAGAAATTGAATCTGCCGAAGACACCGAACCTAATCCCGAACCTGTTTCTGAACCTATTGTAAAAGAGCCCGAAAAAGAATCTGCCGGGCCCATTAGAAAAATAGCAGCCGTCAAACCTTCTGATTCTAAAGAACTTATCAAAGAAATTTATAAATTGCTCACGTCTCGCGGGCATACGACAATTCAAGGAGTAATAACATTGCTGGAAAAAGCTCTTCCTAAACATTCATGGAAGAAGATAGATAATAAAGTTTTTCAAGAGATGTCTGTTGAAAACCTTCAAAAAGTTTTAGATTTCTTAAACGAAGAAGATGCTGTATATCTTATTCCAACAGAGGAGAAAGAGGCATAAATGGATAAAGTAACGACAGCTCAAGAACTGATGAATAAGTATGAAGAAGCAAAAGCACAATTAGAAATGTTTTTAAATCTTAACAGTACGGTGCTGGGAGTATATCAGGAAATGCAAAACAGCATTTCGACCCTCGAGATGGAACTCAAAAAGGTCATCAAGGAAGAAAGGCAAGAAGTTTTGGGTAAAAGATTCATTGCAAGACTGCAGATTAAACATGCTGCACCAATTATCAACTGGCATATTGAAGAGATAAAAAAACAACCCTGGGCATCGGCTGTAATACAGGAAACGATAGACCCAAGGTCGTTTGAGGCCCTTGCGAAAATAGGAAAAATTGAAGCCCCAGAACATTATAAAACAGAAACGCCAGGCAAAGAAATCCTTGCAGTCTCTATTGAAGAAATTAAGGAGACTAACGATGGACAATAATGAACTTCTTGAAGAGATTAAAGATTTATATACGGAAGGCAGTTTTAACTCAAGATGGATAGAGATAGAAACGAACCACCAGATAGGCGTAATGCTAAATAAATTAGAACCTTCAGAAGAACTACTTCACACAATAGCAAAATATCTAAAAAAGTCTGAGGATTTTCTAATAGATTGTCAATTATTTGCCGAAGAACATCCAAATCTAAATGAAACCAAGTTTGATAAAACAATTTCATGGTCTCAAATCAGAAAAAACTTAAGGCCAAAAAGAGAAACCAGGGGAAAACTTACGGTTGCAAAGGTAAAGGAAATTGTAAGAGATCGCAAAAAAATGAATGAGGAGAGGCAGTTTGGCATGTTGGTATTTGAAGATAACGAAATTTTAAAGGCCTTAGATGAATACAAGCCGGTAGAAGAAGCCATTAAAACAGAAGGAGAGGGGGAATAGCCCTCTCCTTAAATTTAAAGGAGGAATCTGTGAAGAAGGTATATGCAGTTTTTGAAGGCAGTAAGATTCTAAAGATGTCTGAGAACAAGCAGGAATGTATCGATTTTAGAAACTCGTTCCCGGAAGAAGAGAAGAAGGGAATGCTTATTGCATTCAAGATTATTGCAGGTGAGAAGGAATATCAGCAAAGTCACTGGCAATTTTAAAGGAGGAGCCTATGAAGAGACAAAGATTACCCAAATATGTTGGGATGACATTGAGAAAATTGAAAAAAGAAAAGCGACATGAATTTAAAGAAATTCAGAAAGCGATGGATAAATTTAGTTTTGGAGTTGCCTTTGCTCCTAATGAGGCCTATGATGGTTTTAATAGAGCAAGGGAAGAACTTAACACTATAAAACCTGTATTGCAAAAATGGTGGAAAGGAGCCTAAAAGGGGGACTTATGATCAGCGGAGGAGACTTTAATAAAATCAAAATTCATAAGAAGCACAAGAGTAAAGGAAGAACATATAAGGCCAAGCCGTGGAGCAGATCTAAAAAGAGAAGATATCAATTTTAGGAGGATTAAGTGGATAAAAAGATTAAAAAATACCTCGAAGAACAAAGTCAGAAAATCGCAGAAGAATGGCGCTACGCTTGTGAAGACCTAATAGAAAATTATAAAATAGAAAGTCCTATAGAACAGTTATTTTTCATTGAATTTCAATATCAATTAGAAGATTTGAACAAAGTACCAGATGAATTTCCTAAATTTTATGTAATGCCACAATACGAAATTTCAACAAAAGAAGGGGAAAAATATAGAGTTGATTTCTTAATCTACTGCACAGAGAATGATATGTGGATGACAAAAGAAGAAACCTATCCACAATACCAGAAAGAGAAAGTATTACTCGTTGAATTAGATAGCTTTTTATGGCATGGACAAACACCTGAACAATTTGAAAAAGAGAAAAAAAGAGAAAGAGATCTAATGAATGAAGGTTATAAAATTATGCGATTCTCTGGTAGGGAAATTGTTAGAGATGTAGAAAAATGCGTTGAAGAAGTTATTGATTATCTCAATAAAAATGAATGAAACAAATCCAGATCCAATTCAAGATGGCCATACGGATATAGCACATTCCATTGCTCAAGAATGGGCAAAGTACAGATTGAGTGGAGAGGAATGGCAGATTCTTTGGGTTATTATAGAAAAGACTTGGGGATGGCATAAGCCTTGGGACAATATATCTCTAAAACAATTTTATGCAGCAACAGAAATGAGAAAAACAAGTATCATTAGAGCTCTTCAAAAATTGATTAGCAAAAATATTGTTCTCAAAAAAGAGAATGGAAATCTTAAAAACTATCATATAAACAGTCATTTTAACACTTGGAAAATGTTCTCTAAAATGAGAATGATTAAAAATGTTCTCCAAAAAGAGAACGCCATTCTCCAAAAAGAGAACGCCATTCTCCAAAAAGAGAACAAAAAAATCCAGAACTCTGCATTTAAAAAAGATTTGCAAGCTCCTAAAGAAACTATTACAAAAGAAACTATTACAAAAGAAAGTACTACTTCTATCAAACCTAAAATTACTTTTGAAAACGATAAATTCCAAAACATAACTGAAGAAAAAATACAAAAGTGGAAGGAAGCTTTTCTTAATCTCGATGTGGATATTCAAATAAAAAAGATGGAGGTGTGGCTAGTTGCACGTCCTAAAAAGCGTTATCAGAACTATGAGAAGTTTATAGTAGGTTGGCTCGGAAGAGAAAAAGGAGGAAAGGATGGCAAATATATCCCGATCAATAGCGGAGAAAGAAAAGGCGGAGAAGCAGATGCAGGTAAATGGTAAGGAGTTCGAGGAGTTTATAGCTTCTTCAATGGGCATTCATTATCTTAAAAATTTTGAAGATGGAAAGATAAGAGAAAAGGAGAAGTTGGATAAGAAAATTGATGAAATGTTTAATACTGGCAAGGGTATTATTCTGTTTGGAGATGTAGGCGTGGGCAAGACTATGGATCTTGTTTATATTTCTAAAAGGATTATTGAGAAACAAAATAGGCCTCAAACAAGGTGTATAGATCCTCTAAATGATGAAGAAATTATAATCTATGAAGAACTTCCTATCCCCGTATCTTATCATTTTATGCCTTCGTTGTTCGATAAATTACATTTTGGAGAGAAGGTTAATCTTAAAAAGTTTGTTTTGTTAGACGATTGGGGAAGAGAATATGCAGAAACTTTTGCCCTATCAAGATTTGAAATTCTTGTAGAGGAAATTTATGCAAACGAAAATTCATTAGTAATCACAACCAATCTTACTAAAGAGCAATTTATTAATCGTGATGGTTGGGCAAGGGCAACGGATAGAGTTAGAGAGATTTGCTCTATTCTTGAAATTCCCGGTAAAAGTATGAGGCATAAATGAGGGCGATATACGAACCGAAAGGGAAAGCGAAAGAATACTGCGAGCTTGCCTTAAATTTATATACGGGTTGTCCGCATGGCTGCTCGTACTGCTATGTGCCAAGAATAATGAGGAAGAGCAGGGATGAGTTCTTTTTTGCACAGCCACGCCTGGACGTCATTACGCAGCTGAAAAAGGAGGTCCATAAATATAAAGGTAAAACAGTATTTCTGTGTTTCAGCTGCGATCCTTACCCTTATAAACACAACCCTTTTACTACCATAGCCCTTGAGATACTACTTTCTAACGGGGTAAATGTTGAGATATTAACTAAATCTGGAATGATCAGTATGCAGGACGAAGTTTTATTCATGGCATACAAGGAGCAGGTTAATTATGGAGCAACGCTAACTTTTATCAGCAGGGAAATGAGTAAAAAATACGAACCTTTTGCAGCGGATCCTGAGGACAGAATAAATGCTTTATTCGTTGCTCATCATTCAGGAATAAGGACATGGGCATCGTTAGAACCCGTCATAAGTACTACTCAGGCCTTACTCCTAATCGATACTACTTATCCCTTTGTTGATGAATACCGGCTTGGAAAACTGAACTATTCTTCTGTCAGAACTTTTGTGAAGTGGGGTTGGACCTCTTTCTTGAACTTATCAATAGAGAGATTTAAACAGTACGGAAAGAAGTACCTTATCAAAGAAAGCTTAAAGCCCTATTTAAAGGAGGAGATATGAGTAAATTCTCTCATCTAATCTTGCCTTTTATTGCAGGAATGATGATGTCCATGAATAAAGGAGAAATACCTGAGGAGGAAGGAGGGAATATGGGTGAAGATTCATTGTGTTTAAAGTGCAAATCTTTTAATACAGAGGATAGAGTAAGGAGTTGTTATATTGCAAATTCATTTGTGGAATTTTGCAAGCACAATAAAGTTCAAGCCACCATAACTGGCTGTGCTAATTTTGAGGAAAAAACTCCCATAAACATTGAAGAGGGTGCGGAATGAACGCAAAAGCACATACGGTTTATAAGACGAGAGCGGGAGAACGAGTACCCAGCGTAACGACAATATTGAGTTTACTTAATAAACCGGCGCTTGTAAAATGGGCAAACAATCTCGGCCTGCAAGGAATAGATGTAACGAAATATGTGGATATTTTAGCAGATGCAGGAAGTCTAGCACACGATATGATCCTTGATTACTTTCGAGGAATAATAACGGATACGTCAGAATGTTCACAGGATGTCATTAAGAAAGCGGAGAATGCCTTCTTGAGCTTTCTGGAATGGGCCAAACAGCGCAAACTTGAGCCGATATTAGTAGAACATGAAATGGTATCGGAGACAAAGAAATATGGTGGTAAATGTGACTGGTATGGATATGAAGATGGGATAAAAACTCTCCTTGATTTTAAAACAGGGTCCGGGATTTATGAGGAGCATGCAATCCAATTAGCAGCTTATAAATATGAGCTTGAGGAAGAAGGGCATGAAGTAGAGATAGCAAAGATAATAAGGATACCCAGGACAGAAGATGAAATATTCGAAATCAAGGCATGGAAAAACCTATCTAAACAAGCAGAGATATTCTTCCACCTGCGAGATATTTACGAACTTAAGAGACAGATAAAGGAAAGATAAAAAGGAGGCAAGGTTGATATACAGGATATTTAATAGGATTACAAAGGAATGGTGGCAGGGAGAAGCTAACTCTGCTCAAGAAGCTTGTAAACAGACAGGATGGATGATTGGGAATTGCTGGATAAGAGAATATACGGATAGAGGAGGCTGGAAAAACTGTAAAGAAGCATTAAAGGAGAGTCCGCATGGGCAAAAAGAGCAGAGATAAAGGTTATAGGCTCGAGCATGAACTGGTATTGAAACTTAACGAAATGGGTTTTAAAGCAGAGCGTGTTCCACTTTCAGGGGGTGCCGGTGGTTCATTTACTGGAGATCTGATCATTAATGGCAAAAAAGCAGAGGTCAAAGGTAGGGCTACGGGTTTTAAGGAAACCTACAAGTGGCTTGAGCCCGTGGACTTTCTGTTTATAAGGGCAGACAGGCAGGAGTGGCTCGTTGTGGTGAGATTAAAAGATTTTAAGGATGTGAAGAAATGAAAGTTAAATCATACAACTTAGGTCTTGAGAAAGAATTTAGAATCCCTAAAAATCTCTCATTAGAGGGAAAATTTACCTATCTGAAGAATAAATATCATGAAGTTCTGTTAAAAAATTCTTTCTCGCAGGCGCAGAAGGAAACCCTTGAGAAATATATGGAATCATTAGAACAGGCTGTGGATTATATTCTTGGAGTAGGAGATTATAGAAAACTCACCAACGAAGCCCGGAGAATTGTTATGTTCTTCCTTTCAATCAGAAAGGCTTGGTCCCTTACACCTAAATTAATTCATAAAGAACCAGAAGAAATTTTTAAGTTTTTGAATATCGATCTTTTACCTGATATTAGAAAGCAGATTATTCTGGATTTTATGAGTGAAAAGGGAAGGCAAAAGCGGAAACTATTTCAAGATTGGGAAATAAAAATATTATCAAATGAGGAATTAAACAACATTCAAGCCATGTATATGATAGGAAGAACTTATGAGAGTATTTACTCTTTTAGGAGAAAGAGAAGATTGAATTTATTGCTACATTAAGCAATTATCAGAAAACACTCAAAAGCATTATAAATTCTTGTTTTATTCGGTGTGTGCTATTGACACAGATTCCAAAGTATGCTACTTTATAGCAATAAGATGGCATAAAGCTGGTTGAGGGAAAAATAGGGATTTACAAGATGAGAGAAGGGAAAAAATTATAGAGAACTGACCGAATCTCTCCCCCTCGTAATCAGAGCTTTTGATTGAGGAAAGATAGATATTTACAAGATGAGAGGAAGGGGAATAAGATACCGTCTATGATTGTTCGCAAAGACCTTGCCTCTCCTCCTCAATAAATTGGGTGGAGGTCTATGAGATATCACATAGACGGGATACAGGGGCATTATTGGGGAGTCCTTGAAAAGGTAGGATGGCTCGGGTTTACTCCTCCTTTTCCCGAGCTGGTTAGAGAGAATGATGATTAAAAGCTTTATATATAAAAAATTGAGGGAAGGCGACCGAGCCCCCCTCACTACTATTTTAAGAATAAATTTTTATCAGTCAAGTTGCATGTCCGAAATTGCAACGGGGCAGGTTACCTCCTTTTCCTGCCCCATTGAGAGATGTTAAGAAACTTTAAATATAAATTTACTATTCTAACTATTAATTTTTCTATGTCAAGAGGGATATGAATATAGAAAAGAGAAATATAAAAGATTTAAGTTTTTATCCTGGGAATCCGAGAAAAATCTCGGACGATATGCTTTTAAGACTTCGCAATTCTATTAAAGAATTTGGAATGGTCGATCCCTTGATTATAAACAAAGGCAATGAAGTCATCGGCGGTAATCAAAGGCTCAAGGCTGCAATGGAAGAAGGAATTGAAGAAGTGCCTGTCGTAATTGTCGAACTTTCAAAAGACAAAGAAAAAGTTCTTAATTTGGCGCTTAATAAAATTCAAGGTGAATGGGATGAGGAATTGTTAAAAGATTTTATCGTTGATTTATCCGTTGAGGATATTGAACTCACGGGTTTTGAAAATTCCGAATTAAGACTCATGGGGGACGAACCAGAAGATAGATTTGAAAGTAGGACGCCGGAGGAAGTTCCTTCAAGAATTCAATACGGAGAGATTTATCAATTGGGCAGGCATAAATTAATGTGCGGTGATGCTTCGAAAAAAGAAGATTTAGAAAAATTATTGGATGGGTATCAAGTTGATGTATGCATCGCAGATCCGCCTTATGGCGTTAACATCGTAAGACCGCGAAGTGGGGATGAAGAATATGGAGAAGAGTTTGGCCGCATAGGCAAAGGGAATTTATACCATAAGATTATCGGCGACGAATCAACCGACACGGCAAAGACGAGTTATCTATTAGTAGCCTCAATGGGCATTAAAAAAATAGCTTATTGGGGTGGAAATTATTTTACTGAGTTTTTACCTCCTACGTCTTGTTGGATCGTGTGGGATAAGAGAGAAGAACTTATTCCTTCAAATAATTTTGCTGATTGTGAAATAGTCTGGCTTAATGTAGATAAACCTGCAAGAATATTTAGACAACTATGGTCGGGTTGGAGCAGATCGGGAGAGCGGAAGGAAGAATTATTGAGAAGGATTCATCCTACCCAGAAGCCCGTTGGAATTCATATTAAGATTTTAGAATATATTTCTGATGACGAGGAATCCGTTTTAGATTTATTTAGTGGTTCAGGTCCTACGCTTATTGCCTGCGAGTGGTTAAATCGCACATGTTACACGATGGAGATTGATCCTCATTACTGCGACGTCATTATAGACAGATGGGAAACCTATACAGGGCAGAAGGCAGTGAAACTATGACAGAGACCCTCAGAGATAAAGAAGCATTTGAATATTATTACTCTTTAGGCGTGGAGAGAAATTTAGAGAAAGTATCCCAAAAGTATTCCGTCAGTATCCCAGCAGTTAAAAAATGGTCCAAGAATTTTAACTGGCAGTTTAGAGTTCAGCAAAGAGATATTGAAAATTCAAAGAACCTTGAAAAGAAAACGAATAAGGGAGTTATAGATGCGAAGGCAGATTTTAGAAGGACTATCTTTGCAGTTCATCAGCTCTTAAAGGAAGCCCTAAATAAATTTATCAAAAAACATGAACTAGAAATAAAAGGATTAAAAGATCTGAATATATCTGTGGTGATTCTTGATAAGCTTGCAAGGCTTGAAATGGGACTCGTTGGCGAAAACATTGAAGGAGAGAAAGAGTTAAAGGTACCTGGCCTCGAAGATTTATTTTTAAAGATAGCCGAGTACGAGAGGATGTTTAAAAATGACGAGCAGGGAAAAAGCAATATTAGCGGCAACGGTTCTGGAAAACAAGTGGATTCCCCACAAGCCGACTCCGAAACAGGCGAAGTATCTGGTTCTTGAGTGCGAGGAAGCTTTATATGGAGGAGCCGCTGGTGGTGGAAAAAGTGATGCACTTCTTATGGCTGCGCTGCAGTACGTTGACGTCCCAGGATATGCCGCAATTATATTTAGGAGGACTTACACGGATTTGACATTACCGGGAGCTTTAATGCCAAGAGCCGAAAGCTGGTTAGCTGGCACAAAAGCAAAATGGAGTGATAAGGCGAAGACTTGGCATTTTCCAAGCGGAGCAACGTTATCTTTCGGATATTTGCAAACCGAGAACGATAAATACAGGTATGGATCCTCTGAATTTCAATTCATTGGTTTTGATGAATTAACTCAATTCAGGATGAGCCAATATTTATTTTTGTTTTCAAGGTTAAGAAGATTAGCAAATTCTCTAATACCAATAAGAATGAGGTCAGGGTCAAACCCCGGTGCAATAGGGCATAAGGACGTGAAAGACAGGTTCATAACAAATACGGATCCAAACAGGGCGTTTATCCCTGCAAGATTAGACGATAACCCTTTTATTGACAGAGAAGCATATGTTAAGAGCTTAAGCAATTTAGACCCTCTTACGAGAGCCAGGCTTTTAAATGGAGACTGGGAAATGAACGAGGAAGGCATGACGTTCAGGCGCGAATGGTTTGAGATAGTTCGGCAAGCCCCAGCAGATTTAAGGAAAATTCGCTACTGGGATCTGGCTGCAACGAAGCAGAGTAATTTAAACGATCCTGACTGGACGGCCGGTGCTTT
>OFNM01000016.1_pt1 | contig 12293 bp, 13 predicted proteins | sample 1542101 | NCBI WGS metagenome assembly OFNM01 (sample SAMN04958492, study PRJEB24370) | sediment metagenome | isolation source: lake sediment | place: USA: Lake Hill lake, St. Paul Island, Alaska | collected 2013 | reverse complement strand
ATCGATGAGGTGACTGGAGTTCAGACGTGTGCTCTTCCGATCTTATTCTGTATAATGATGAGTTACCGGTTCTCCTTTTTCCAGTGCTCTATCAATGTCGCATCCTCTTAATTTAAACTCTTTTACAGGGTTAATAAACAAAATACCATGTTTTGCGCACAATTCTTCCAACCATTGTGATAGTACGTATCTCTCCCCCCTCTCATATGTTACTATATGAGAGACAACTATTAATTTCCCGTTTAATTCTTTCTTAATGTTAATCAAATCTTCTTCTATTTCGTTTTTATCTTGTTTTCTCTGTGTTATTTTATCTCTTATACTGACTTCATACATAGGCTGTGTAGCTATATGATGTATGTAAATATTTTCATATTGATAAGCGATCTTACTAGCTATCTCAACAAAAAAAACGTCTGAACTTTCAAAATCTCTTTTCAGTTCTTCATTAAAAATTATAGGTTTTTTATTCTGAATTGCCAGCATAAATGTAAATAAAGTCTGTTCTTTTGTTAAATGACCATATTTACAAAATCTTATCACCTCTAAAATATCTTTTGAGTAGTGAGGAAAAGATATATCTGTATGAACACAAGAACAGGTATACCCAGCATTATATAAAGAGTCTTGTCTACACGATCCTAATATTGTTATTTTCACGTAATATCTTTGAAGTTTTTGTACTCCGAAATTTAGGCTTTACGTCACCATTAGTTAGGTATTATCTGATTCAGATCCTTTCAACAACTTTTCATAGATAGCGTCATCCGTCTCCGCTTGTTTGATGATATCCCAATTAACCTTATCAGACTTTACGTAAAATTTGAAAGTTCTGAAAAGACCTTGCAATTCTTTTTCCGTCATTCCCTTGGGAACGAATTGGACCCTATTGTAGGCTGTACGATGCTGACGGTTCATTCCCTCTTTTTCACATAGTTCACGAATAGGCGTTCCTTGATATGGCTCCAACAGTGTCACAGAGAAAGAATCAGCTTCAACATCCCTATTCAATTCAACGGTGTCAAAAATACTGTCTCTATTCTCTAAAGGGAGCCCTATCATGTTGTAGGCTGAAACACGGATGCCGTATGACTTCACCAAGGAAAACGTCTTCCTTATAGTTTCGTTGGACATGTGCCTGTTGAGCACGTTTCTTCGTATGAACTCATTTCCACTTTCGATACCCATGGCAAAAGTCCTACAACCCATATCCTTAAGAAGTTCTACTTTTCTTACGGTAACAGACTCAACTCTAGCATAAATAATAAAAGGAAGACTAATCTCCTCCTTGTATCTTTGTGCAAACTCAGTGGCAGTCTGTTCTGGAATCGCCATGAAATCCTCATCCCAAAACCGAACAAACTCAAAATCATATTTTTGAATCAAACTCTTTAGTTCATCGATAGCCTGACCCACTGTTTTAATACGGTGGTATTTTCCGAGTCCGGCGTATTTTTTCTTTAGAGTGCCATTCACACAGTAGGAGCAGAAAAACGGGCAGCCTCGACTCAGTTCGTAATTCACCATTTTGTAACGTTTTCCATCAAATGGTCTATAGAAATGAATAGGATCAAAATCGCTCAAATCCAGAAATGGGAGTTTGCTCAAATTAGTCAGCTCACTCATTTCATTTCTGTGTATTTCTCCACCCATTTTAAACCAGATCCCTTTGACGGATAAAAGGGACGTTTCCTGGTCTAAAGTGTCCAGCAGCTGTACGAAGCTAACCTCACCTTCTCCAGTACAGACGAAATCACAAATATCGTTGTTAATGACTTCTTCCGGAAGCAAGATTGCATGTATCCCACCAAAAATAACCTTGAAGCCAAATTCTTCCTTGAGAGATTTTAGTCTTTCAACTACAAAATCAAAATCGACGCTCAAACAACTGACAGCTACAATGTCCGGACGAAACATAATCATTGTATGGCGCAAATCTTTCGCGTAGTCAGTAGTCAATAGATCCACCCCGAGATCAATGGAACCACCATAAAAATCTGTCCGTTCTTTACCAACCTTAAGAACATCGAACTGACATTCCTTAAAAAACAGGCTTTCATACGATTTATCGTTGAAAATCTCATAGTTGGAGAAATCAAACAAAGCCACAGTGTGCCCGTGTCTTCGCGCACACGATATCAGCAGGGGGATATTGATTGGTATGTTACCCTGCCCAGCTCTGGAAGGATTCAAAAAAAGAACTTTCATGATGTAGTCTCTAACCTGTTTTGATCTAACGACCCTATAGGTATCGTGTCATAGGAAGGTTTTGGATTAAGGTTATAAATACCAACACCTACATTTTTAGCGGCAGCGTAGATTATTGACAGATTTTTCAGGTTTCTATCCAAATAATTGTTCATTGCGCCTATCTCATTTCCAACCACAAATTCCTGTGGCTTGCTGTGTTGTGCGTATCCCAACGTGTAATCCAAATCTACTCCAGCTATGTATATAGGATTGCATCCGAGTATGATGGCCAGTGCTATCATGTGCAAAGCTACTGTGTCACCAGATCCGTACCACTCTGTTTGGTTGGTGTGCTTGCACAATGCCTCTTGAATTGATTGAACTTCGGGACCATTCATGTGTTGTCGGTACGGAAGAAAATCTCTATTTGTGTTTTTTTCAATCCAATTGAAATCAGTGGGATCCACACTCGAGGCAAATACTGGGGTCAAATTATATCGGTTGATTACCGAAATTTGACGACTCATAGTGTACACGGTGTTAGCCAATACATAATATTGTGGTGGGCAGGCTTCATGAAAGGTATACCATTCATTGCAGCCAATAATTATGTACCCCGCCTGTTTCAACTCAGGCAATTTACATAAATATGGGTTAAGACTGGGCCCGTGAGCCGCCACAAAAGCAGGAGAACCCTTATGTCTGTCTTCAACATCCTTGAAAGATAATCTCATTCTAATACTCCCATAAGATCCGTCACTGTTTTAACTACGTGCTGTGCATCCATATGTACATTAACAGGCAGAGATATCGCTCGTCTAAGAAATTTTTCTGTTTTTGGAAAAATGCAATTACCTAATAACATATGCCGCCAAGTACCTGCAAAATGCCAATCAAGAGCATCTGGAAGATTCTTTGTACCCAAACCCTGTTCTGCCAGTTTCTTAGCAAAATCTAAAGCCTCTTTTTCATCCTGCATAAAGAAAATGAAGCTGTCGGCAATATCTCCATCTTGATTCAGTACTTCTCGGGGGCTATAACCTTTCTTTTTCAAAACAGATAGAAGTCCATCCTTTATTACTTTCTTATTTGCACGCTGCTTGGATAGTATCTCATCGAGCTTCGTAAGTTGCACTATGCCCAGGACAGCCTGCGCCTCTGTCATTCTAAAATTGAACCCAGAAAAACTCCTACCATCTTTTCCACGGGGGATACCTGTAGTATATGCATGGCCATGGTCATGCAAAGACCGTGCACGTTCATATATCTCTTTGGAACTCGTTACAATGGCTCCACCCTCTCCTGTGGTAACATTTTTTGCATAATCAAAACTGTATATGCCTGCATCTCCTATAGTCCCTAACATCTTACCTTCGTATGTCCCCCCAAAAGCTTGTGCACAATCCTCAAGAACTCGTAAATCATATTTGGAAGCTATCTTCATTATTTTAGACATGTCCGCAGAAGTACCTGCCATATGAACAGGTATAATGCATGTTGTTTTATCTGTGATACTTCTCTCAACATCTTCAGGACATATATTGAGTGTCTTATCTACCTCAACAATGACTGGAATCGCCCCACACTCAATAATAGCCTCAACCGTTGCAACGAATGTGAACGAGGTAGTAATCACCTCATCCCCGGGTTTAACACCAAACGCTTTCAAAGCCAATAGAAGAGCGGCTGTACCCGAGGATACTACCTGACAATAGGGTACACACATTTTTTCTGCTATTCTTTTTTCAAACTCCCTAACTTTATATACCCCATTCCTTATTTTATCAAAACCGTGTGCAAACATCACACCGTTACTGGAATCAAACCATTCTATAAGAGCCTGCTTTTCTTCTTTTCCATACAATTCATAACCAGGCATAGACGCCTCCTCTCATAACAGATTTCGGATAATGTTTTCTAGATCCACTATCTCTACCGGTACTGGATTCAAATCCATGTTAGCTTTTCTACCTTCAAAAGTCTTTTGAGCTAAAGTTATCACATCTTTCTCACGTATACCAAAAGAACTGAGAGTCTGATTGAAACCTATCGCTGTATACAAGTCTTGTAAACACTTCAAAAAGGCAGTAGATTTCTCTACGTCGGACATGCCTACTGTTCTTTCCTTTATCGTAGCGTCATATATGTATGCGTATCCACCATAATATCCTAAGCTATGGCACAGGTTACACACAACGGGTATGGATATACCTCCAGCCAATCCATGAGGAATTCCATAATCTACACCCAGGGGATAAGAAAGACCACTAGATATACCTCCGCCAGCCATAGACATAGCTAATCCGGCATAGTACGATGCCAATAAAGTATTCTCTCGTGCTTCTATATCCTGTGGATTGCAAACTACAGCAGGTAGTGCCTTATGCATAATAGAAAAAGCTTCTGCACCCAGTAACTTGGACAATGAATTGGATGATCGGCAGGTCACAGCTTCAATAGCATGTACAAGCACATCTAAACCAGAAAATACTGACACATTTTTTGGGCACGACAGAAGAAAAAGAGGATCCAGTACACCTATAGCACAAGCTACATTTTTACCGTTTATACCGAGTTTTGTTTTAGACACGGTATCTATAAAGGAAGCTGTCTTTGTAACTTCACTCCCTGTTCCTGCGGTAGTGGGTAGCAAGACAACAGGAAGGGACGAATTTTGAACTTTGTCCAACCCTCTATAATCCAAGGCACGTCCAAAATTAGTATAAAGTATGCCGACACCTTTAGCAAGATCAAGAACAGTACCTCCGCCTACTCCTATAACAAAATCTATAGATAGATGCCTGAAAGTCAAAGCCAAGCAGTCCATATCATCGTAGGTAGGTTCGTGTTCTACTTTATACCACTGAACATGCGCGATTTTGTATACGTCACGGATATATTGCACAAATCTTTTAACATGTTCATTATCTCTAAGACTGCTATCGATAAGGATTCCTACACTTTTTAATGTAGGGGCAAAATTCAAATGAGGACTCATGGCTGAGTCAACCCCAAAAACCACGTTACTGTAAAAGGATAGTTTGGTTTTCATACTACCTTTTCCTGTGCTAAACAAGTCTTTTTATTATCAATTACTAATATCTTTTCCTAAGAAAGTCATATTCAATACCGCAGTTTCCAAGACTCAAAGACGAACTCATAATTGAACATCCTGTCATGTGTCTCTTTCAATCTCTGCACAATTTTATCTCTTCTTTCATCAGCATTAGGTACGTTTCTATGAAACTGTATCTGAACGTACGTGAACATCCGCATAATGTCCGCAGCTATCATATGATCCAGCAAATCATACTCTGAACCTTCTATGTTGATCTGCACTAAGTCTACATGGTGAACATTCAGGGACACAAGAACATCTTCTATGTTCTTTATTTCGGCCTTCTGCACTGAATCACTACTGGTAAAAAAAGATGACCCATCGTTACATACTGCTATGTCGCACGTGTCACTCCTATCCAAGACACCGTAGTTAAAAACTCTGACCTTATTATTTTCCTTGAACTTTTCTACCAATTTATTATAGAAAAAATCTACAGGCTCAAAAATATATAGGTTGCATGCATACTTATTAGCAATTTTCTCAGACCACATACCAGTGTAACCTCCCAACTCAAACACCACAGAGTCTTTATGTAGAGGATAATCTACAAGTAATGTTTCGCCTGCTTTATCTGCAATGAAAAGTTCCATACTCATGCTATTATCCTTGTATCTGCTATATCATTTTAATGTGTTTATCAATATAGTACACATCACTATACCGTAGGCTACTAAAGCCATATGAGGCCATTGATACATTTGATTGAGTGCATATAATTTTGTCACACTTAGACAGTAGAATACATTCTACCAGCACATCTTCACCAATTTTATAGGGGGAGCTCCGTCCAACATCCAAATAGATCTCTTCACAATTTGCATCAGATAGCAAAGCTTCATCATAGTGTATAAGAGCTCTACCATATTGTTTTCTAAAATGATTTAAAGACAGGGACTCATCTGTTATCAACAGAACACAATCAAAATTTATAATAAATTCATCTATCTTCCTAAAATAATCATCTACAGTTAATACATAATTTCTTCCATGTCCTTTCCAAATCCTAAATTTTGACACATCTGGAGAGTACATGGCGCACCCTCTTTTGTGAACACCCAAAACTCTTTTTCCTCTCATGTTAGCGTTGTAAAAATCATCTACTATACTAGTAACATTATTTTTTACCTTAATGTTATTGTGAGCTACACTCTGCAACTGATCCATACGAGACTGATTATTACAGTCAGGGTATCCGTAGTGTTGTTCGCCTACTTGTATAACAGTACTTTTTTTATCTATGTTAACTTTTGAAGGTTGCTCAAAAAAATATTCCCAGACATTTTCACCATAGGACGCATCATAATAGTATGGTATTTTACTCCAGTTTATTACAATAATCTGTTTTTTTATCACATGTATATCATATATAGCTTGTAATGCTCTCATAAACTTTGCCATTAGACCAATGTTTCTATTATCACAAACTTCATAAATATTCATTTTTACTACTTTCACATAAAATTTATGCACATGTTGTCTTGCATAACTGCCTTCTCAATAGCTTCATTGTATGAAGAGAAAGTGCAAGCAGGGCAGTTTTCGACGACTATCCCTCTAATCATCTCTCTGTGCTTGTCGCTGTTCCACACTCCAGCTATCTCCGACACGTCCGGATAGTGGTTACACAGCACCAAACTCTCCCTGCCGCGCTGATCAAAGCAGGCATGAACTCTCCCGTCAGAGCTGAACGTAGGCTCTATCGGTATCGCCCTGCATTTTTTGAAGCTCTTCTTTATGGACAGATCAGAATTGAACTTGTGTCGAATACCGTAAACATGGAAACTGTCTGTATTCAAAGTTTGAACCTTCTCAAACTGCTCATTGATGAAGTCAAGGTTCTCCTTGAAATCGATCGTATCAGCATCAATCTTATCAAAGTTGATGTACCTGACAGGCCTCAAATGAAAGTCATTAACCCCCAAACTCCTAGCTAACTCCGCTGCAGCATAGACTTCCTTGTAATTATACGGATGTAAAAGGAACTTGAAACCAATATCACAATCAGATTTCATAGCATCTCTCAGTATAATCAAATTCTTTATTTTCTCGACCACCATATCAAAGACAGTCGATTTCTCTGGCAGCCCCTTCATAAGATTGTAAGTCTTGTTACAAGTAGCATCCACAGATATCCCTATCCACCTGCAATTATTAAGTATGGTAAGACTGTTACTGTTGTTGAGGAAAGTACCATTGGTAATAACCGCACTTTGTATTTCATTGTGAGCTAACCGCTCTATGAATTCCGGTGTATAGGGATTCATCATAGGCTCCCCACCACCTGATATATAGCAGGACTTAGGATGCCCCTCAGGCCTATCCGATCCCCAGATCCCGAAGAAATCAGCCAGCTTCATCAAATGCTCACTGGTCATAGTCTCCTGGGAGTTCTTCACTATGAAATCACTGTTGCAAAAACAACAGTCAAAATTACAGCGGTTTGTCGGGTCAACATTGATAGTAAGAGGAATCATGTAGTCCTCTTTAGCGCAGGCTACAAGCCTATCCCAATGCCTCAATATCTTCATTGAGTTGAACGGATTGAACCTATCTTCCCATTCCGTCATTATTTTCTCCTATATTTAAAGCACAGTCACAATAGATCACCAAGATATTCCACAGCTGCCTTGAAATCAAAACGTGTGTCCACAGTATAATCAATTACATGTTTCTCAAGACAATCCGAAAATCTTATCTTTTTTCCAAAAAAAGAGGCTATCTCATTTACTGTAATAGTTGTTGTGCTCCCTACATTGATAGCACCTGTTACAGAATCCAAAAGTGCCAGCTCTCCAATAACCCTAGCTATATCCGTATCCGTTATAAGCTCTATCCTACTATCGGGGGATACAAAAACAGGATGATCATCTAGAATATCTTTCACGACTCCTTTTTTCATATTCTTACCAATGATGGAAGAACATCTAAGGAGCACATAGTTGGGAGTCGCATCCTTTATTAGATTTTCTGCCAGCTTTTTATGATATCCGTACGGATTATTAACGTAAACATACATGCTTGATACCTGGATGTATCTCTTGAATTGGAAATCGAACAAAGAGTCATACACGGACTGAACGCTCAATTTGAAATCCTCTTGCCTATTCATATTAGCCCAGAATTTTCTACTGTTTCCATTACAGTTCACGAGCACATCGAAAAAGGACCCCACAAAGTGACTATAGGTATCTCGAGTTATCTCAGAAACCTCATGCTCTTCCTGGAGCCGCTTAGATACGGCGCAACCTACAAATCCCCCAGATCCTAAAACAGCCACTCTCATAGCAGTATCCATTCCTCCGGGAAAAGATCTTTCATATCCAGGTGCTTTAGAGCCGGACCAAACCAGTGACTTTTTGGGACATATACTTTTTTATCAGGATAGGGGGACAACCAAGCGCCCCACCAGCTGAATGTAGAATTAGCAATAATTATATTTTTGCATTTTGACATAACCAGTAAATCTGTCGCTATATTTCCACCTTCTACAAATACCGCATTTCTTATAAATGACAAATTTTCTTTACACCAAGTTATGTCTGGAGAAACAATTAAGTATGTTAAATCAATGGGCAGTGATTTAACCAAATTAGTGTAGAAATACTCAGGTACGAACGGATGATACTCCTCTATACCTGTGGCATATCCGCCTTTCCTGAAATCTCTAATATGAACAGCTATGGTATTTTTTAATAGCACTTCACCATATTTTTCAATTACATAATCCTCATGCTTTTTTTTAAATTTAAAATAAACATCTCTTAATTTGTTTTCTATATGTTTAAAATATTTTTCTGATTGAAAATACCCACTAAGTTTTATGTTATCTATAATAGGTATCTCCTGATAGCTAAAAATCCTTTGAAATTCAGCAGCATGCATATCAGTACATTTATACTCTGGGACATACAAATCACCGTATAAATAGGGATATTCAAAAATTTCGTCTATTTCTAATGGTTTAGGCCTATCTCGATGCGAAGGAATACAAAACGAATAGTCATGCTTTTCAGCGTATCCTATCAAAGCTGCGAGCTGAAATAAATTATTTCCTAGTTCTCCGCAAAAATTGCAAGTCACCATATATTTTTTCCCTATAATTTACTTATACATTTGTCCCATATATGTTTTTCTGGATATAAATAATCTTTAGCTATTTCAAAATTTTTTCTTATGCCAAGCAAATGATCATTATAATATTCTTCATTTAATATATCTATAATTCTAGCTACGTCCTCTATATCATTCACAGGAATTATACCGGAAGGATCAAATATCGAGCTTATCTTTTTAGTCCCCCAATATATAGGTATAGTTCCGGTAGTAAAGCAATCCATTATTTTTTCAGTAAATTGTATGTCGAATACCGTATTTTCTATAGCAAAATTAAATCTATACTCAGAGAGCCCTTCCAATTTTGAATCTATAGATCGATAGCCTCTTCCCATTACATCTATAACGCTTTTAAATCGATCAACTATTTTATGCCTTAATATGTGACCTTCTGTCCAATTTTTTTCTGAAAATATTGCTGATACTTTTTTTGTCTTTGGATGTATAATTCTACTCTCTTCTGGTATCCATGTCGTTCCCCATGGACAGAATTGAAATCTTTTGTCTATAGACAAAAGAGATTCATCAAAGGTAAAAATATAATCAAATAGCATGTAATTCATTTTAACATATTTATAAATGAAATCATTTATTACCGGAGGCTCCATAAGCCATGCTATTTTAATTGAGCTCTTGTTACTTTCCACATCAACTAAATGGGCGTCTGAAAATACAATGATATCGACATCCTGCTTATTAGGAAGCCATACCCATTCAAAATAAGGGCAATCTCTGACTGGATATGCATTACTGAATAAATTAGAATCTCTTATATAAATTTTTCTCATTATTATATCCTTATATTTTTAATAACTTTTTTTTAAAATCTATTATTTTTATTTTATCTTCATATTGATATGCGTAAAAAGATTCTAATATGCTTCTCATTTTTGTATGATATGGATTAGATTTTTCCATAATAGGATGATTCATATGATAAACTTCTATAGGTGGAGCGTCTGCATAAACAGCCCCGCCTTGGAATGGAGAATTAATATGATCAATTTTTCTATTATTTATTTCTAATTTTGTCCAGAAAAAAGAATCTTCAGGAGCATATCCATAGAATATCTCAGGATCATATCCGCCCACATCCTCAAAAGCATCTCTCCGTACTACTATAGATCCCCCAGTACTTCCTGGATTAGCTGTAGGAGCCTCTTTTTCCGGAATACTGCTCAATTCCATAAAATTCCCAGAGCAAATACTATCCGTAATTTTATCAGAAAGAAGGCGTATTCTTTTTTTAGTATATGGCTGTATCCATTCAGGATTTTTATTAAGGTATTGATTGATCTTGACAAAATAGTCCTTATTGACCAGTATGTCTAAATCATGAAAAATGTACCATTGAGTTTTAGGAGCTAGAAGAAATCCAATATTGTAGCACAAAGATTTAGCAAAAAATCCATTAGATTGGCATGCATCTATAGGAATAAATATGTAGTCTATATCTAGCTCTTCACATATATTTTTAAATCTAGAGCTATTATCATTTTCTATTATTATAATTTTTATTTTAGAAGTATAGCTATTTTGTGCTTCTTTCACATAGTGTATAAAAGGTTTTAGAAATTTTGTACGATCTTTAACTGGTACCAACAGCGTTATGTCTGAAATTTCTTCTTTAACTTTTTTGTAAAAACGACTATCAAAAATTATATCAAAATAATTAATTTTGTTTTTAGATATTATATTAATAAATACAGAAAAAGGATACGTCACAGAATCCTCTAGGATAATCGGCATTTCTTGGTGGCATGAAATATTACTAGTTAAATCTATATTTGACATAGAAATTCTTTTCAAATTTAGAAACTGTTCATTAAGATACTCTAAAGGCACGTTACCGCAATAACCATTGTTATTATCTTTAGTTCTATTTAACGGCATATTAAATAAGGGTGCCTCAGGATAGCATATCATGTAAGGTTTACTAATAGAATTTTTTATTAAAATATTTTCTAAAGTATTTGTGTCCTCATAATAAAAATTCTTTATTAAAGGCAATATATCATCCGTTTTTAATACATTCCCATTCAAACCCATAGGAGTTGACCAGCAACCTTTAAAATTAGGATCTTTCCAAAACCACATTCTGTCTAAAGTAAATTTAGGCGGAGGTGTTTTTATTTTTTCTTTGCCGCAATAGTCAATACGAGGACATAGCATAAGTGCTACACAAATGATATTATCATCTTCTAAAAATTTTTTAATCGGTGTGGATTTTAAACAAAAGTATTTTTTAAAAACCATGTCATCCGCAAAAAACATAGTAGCTTGATGGTTTGGCTTAATCAAATTAACAACTTGACTTTTAAATTTATCGGGTTCTTCTACCACGTAATTAAATTCTGAATGATATATTTTTGTTTTTTCATATCCTTTTCTAAAATTTTCTGAAGTATATTTGAATAAAATGCTGATATTGACTAATTTCCATTCTACAAAATATTTCTTCATGCTCCTCAATAAGAGCTCGAGCTGCGCAGGCCTATCCTTGCTGAATATCACAACATTTATCATTTAAACGTCTTTTTCTATTATTATATTTTCGTATTTCCGCACGCGGAAATGGGATTCTCTACATTAGCGTCGCTAGAAAGAACACTATCCAACTGAACTTCACGATTTTTATTCCTTTTCAAATACTCCTTGATCATCCTACGCAACATCTCTGACATAGGTACACCTGTTTTTACAGACAACTCTCTAAAACGATTCATCATCGCTTGTGGAAAATAAAAATTATACCGTTTCATAAAACAGATCCTTTGTGTATGTAGACACAAATGATAAAAATATTAAAAGAGTATTAATAGCAGGCTAACGAAATATAGTATCTAAAAAATATTTAGCGCGTTTATAA
>OFNM01000015.1_pt1 | contig 12354 bp, 17 predicted proteins | sample 1542101 | NCBI WGS metagenome assembly OFNM01 (sample SAMN04958492, study PRJEB24370) | sediment metagenome | isolation source: lake sediment | place: USA: Lake Hill lake, St. Paul Island, Alaska | collected 2013 | reverse complement strand
AAGGACTCAAAAAAATATTACCTATTAAAAAAGTCACTGTTGAGATAGGTAATTTCGATATTCAAAAAATAAAAAATCCTGATATCTCTGGAGTCCAGTATCAACAAGGTGATTTATATGGGTATTATAATTTGAAATTCTATCTTTTGGAGAGGGAGAAAGGAAAGTGCCAGCTCTGTGGGAAAAAATTCACTAAAGAAGATAGACCTCACATGCACCATATAAAACAAAGGAGTGAGGGTGGTACTAGTAGAGCTGAGGGTATCGCTCTTATACATAAGAGCTGTCATAAAAATTTACATGATAAAAAGTTATTCCATAAACTGAAACCCGCTAGAGTCTATAAAGCGGAAACTTTTATGTCTATAGTTGGTGGGATGTTCAAGAAATTTTTAGATTGTGATATCGCCTACGGATATAAAACGTGTGCTAAGAGAAAAGAGCTGGGATTAGAGAAATCTCATGTGAATGATGCTTTTGTTATAGCTGGAGGGACCGTTCAAAAAAGATGTTTATCTGGAAAAATTGAGCAGAAAAGGATTAACAACAGGACTCTACAGACTAATAGAAAAGGTTTTTCAAAATCTATTAGGAAACAGAGGCATAAAATACAAAACAGAGATTTCATTTGGATTGATAATAAAAAGTATTTGAGTGGAGGAGTAGCTTGCAGAGGAGCTCAGATATATTATTTTGATGGGGATGAGAAAAAGCTTATATCTTCCAAAAGAGTTGAAAAAGTTTATAGTACTGATAGCCTGGTTTGGCTAAAATAAATGTCGTTGTAATCAATAAAGGAAAAGGAATATGCAAGAAGATTTAGGAAAAATTTGGGAAGTATCTCCGGAAGAAGAAAAAGTCATCCTCGATGAGATGGTCGAGGAGGGATGCCTTAAAATAGTCAATCCTAATGAAAGTAAACTCATGAGCACTAAAAATCTTATTGTAGAAACATTTTCTTCCGATTCTGATAGTGATAAAGATAAAGAAGCTATGATTAAAGCATGTGAGGAATCAGTGCTCGAATATGCTCTAAAAGACATAACCTCATTACTGGCTGCTTTCGACGAGGTAGATCAGGGCAAACTCGTAGGAGAGGTCAAAAAAAGATTCATAAATCTATACGCTAAACTCCAGGCTATAGTCCTTATAGGCAGCAGTACCTATGAGAATATAGATATACAGGAATCACGCGGATTAGCGTATACCAGGGAACTCGGTACGGGTGCTGTAAAAAATGCAATCCCTAACGGTAAAAAGGCCTGTCAAATAGCTATGTGGTCGGGCATGGAAGAGTTTAGTATTGACAGTAGAAAAATGTGCACAGAAGAAATATCGTAAAAAAGTTTTAAACAATTGGTTAGGAATAAAACCATTATGACACATAGAATGACATACTGTGCGCACTGTGGTGTGCACTATGCTTATCAGGCATCCGGACATGGATGTCTTCATCCTTTAAATGATTCTAAATACTGTCCTAATTGCATGGCTGTAATAAAAGTAGCTTTAGATAAGGTACCTAAAAAAGTTGAAAAACGATGGATACCGAGTACCGAATATACTAAAGATCAGCTCCTGAAACTCATGGATGAATCAGATGCTAAACTAGACTGGTTGCATGAAGAAAGACAAAAAGGTTCTATCATAGCTATGCCTCGTCTGAGACGTATAGGAATTCCGCTTATTGATACTAAAACAGGAGAGTATCAAAAAACCAGATACGGCACTGTAAATGATAAATTATATCATATAAGTTGGTGGGATTCCAAACCTGATGAATATGAAATTCTCACTGAGGTTTACTGGGACCTAATCAATGATAAAATGCTGGAGAATTATTGATGCTGAGAGTACTGAAAAAGCTCTGGCGTCTATTTGATGTTTTTGTCACGCAGTTTTTTATAACATTTTCAGATAGATGGAGCGACTATGTCCGTGAAAACAAAAACCCTAAAGAAACCGATAGTGATAAAAATAGGAAAAAAGAAACACACAATAAAAAAGATTGAGTTAGCGCCTGAGTGCAAAATAGCCAGACACGATAAACTAGCCTATGAGTTTCTCTGGAGAGTATTTGGGATAAAGGGAGCCCTGCTAACTGACCTATCGAGTCTTTATGATTTTGACTCTCAAATTGATTTTAGAAATGAAACAGTTAAGCATGAAACAGAGGTGGCTCTTAAAAAAGTCAAAAAGATATATGGTGTGGATGTTTCAGACATTAAAGGGCTGATTTTATATAAAATTTTAGATAAAATTAAAAAAACATGATTATCAACGTCTCTGAATCCGTAGTCGACCACTTCTGGGAAAATGAACCCGAGGGCACCACGCATGAGTTTTGGGCTTTCAGATTCCCTGTTAGAGCTAAACCCGGAGATACCATACATTTCCACATAGACAAGAAAGAAGTGGCACAGGCGGTAATCGACTACCTCGAGCCCCCAGGTGAGTCCGCTTGCGATACTACAGGCAAATTTAAGAACCGATGGAAGGTATTCTGGAAATGTGAAACTTTCAAAGATGTAAGGTGATTTTATGATAACTAAAGATACGTGTATATCAATAAAATTCTGCGCTGACAGGTTCGCAGTAGATCCTACAACAGGGATACTGTTCCAGATTTATGATGAAAAAGATGCCCCGCTACAAATAACCTATGACATCCAAGGTCTATGCTCTATAGACGATGAGCGTATCACTGCTATCCATATAACACTGGACTGTATAAAACATCTTTTTGACAAAGTAGTCGAGCATCGCAACGAACAACTAAAATCGCTGGCTTTAGAAATGTCACAGATCACAGGAGCTTCCGTACGATGCGCTCAGATACCAGAGGTCCTGGCACCTACAGGCATGAGCGATACTTTACGACCCGACATCAAGGAACAGCTATAAACCCAATAGTTGCTAGTAGAGGTGCCGAGGTTTATTATTTTGAGCGCTCTGGAAAAAAGTTAATTAATACAAAAAAGATAGAAAAGGTATATCACACAGGCAGTATGGTTTGGATAAGCGGTGTGGTTTTCACGGAGCTTGTATGAATTTCCCTTTAAAAATAATCGTTCAAGGAAAAGGTCCTGAGACCCTCGATAAAAACTCCTATGTTGCGGCGGGGGGTGAGGGTACCGTATGCAGGAAAGGCGGTACAGCCTACAAGATATACCACGACCCCAAAAAAATGATAGCTATAAAAAAAATACAGGAGTTAAGTTCTCTCAAAAACTTTGCTAATATACTGTGCCCCCAGGATATTGTTTTAGACGCAAAAAGTTCTACTCCTGTCGGTTTCACTATGCCCTTTGTAGACAAGACAGACTTTCTCTGCCGAGCTTTTAACAAAGGTTATAAGCAAGACAATGGAATCACTGACCAGGCTGTTGTAACTCTAGTGAAAAGCATTCAAGAAACCATAAAAAGCGTACATAAAAATGGGATACTTATTGTTGACCTAAACGAGTTGAATCTGTTAGTAGATTCCACCACATACGAGACAGCTTACTTTATTGATGTAGACTCCTGGCAAACAGCTACTTATAAAGCTACGGCGCTCATGGAATCCGTAAGGGATAGATTCATGGTTCCAGGCCAATTCAATGAAGGGACTGATTGGTTTTCTTTTGCAATAGTATCCTTTGAAGTCTATACCGGATTCCACCCTTATCAAAAAGGGCAACACCCTAACTACAAGCCAAAAGATTGGTCTGCTAGAATGGATGCAGGAATAAGCGTGTTCCATCCTGAAATCACTCTCTCTGATGTATGGAAAAGCGCACTAAACGTGATACCTAAACCCCACCTGGAATGGTACAAGCGCGTCTTTCACAAGAAAGAGAGATCGGCACCCCCACTACCCGAGGGTACTCTCCTGGTCGGTACTATACAGCCTGTCATGGTGGCGGGTAATGCCTCGTTTGAGGTCACGAAGCTTTTCTCGTATAAAGAGAAGATCCTGGGGCATTTCTACTACAACGGACTCAACTACGTGATCACCGAGCACGGCATCTACCAGAGTGACCGCATAGCTCGTACGCTCAATAAGAAGTATCGTAAAATGAGCCTGGCGGCGGTACCCGGCTGTGACCCTGTCTTCGTACACAAAGAGGGTTTTACGGTCTATTTCGAGGACATGACAGGCACTCAGATAGGCTCTATAGCTGCCGCGGATGCTATGCAGTACGGTGGGCGTATTTATACGGTCTACAACGGTAAGATGACCGAGAATACGTTCCAGGACATGGGTAAAAAAGTCCTCCACCTCACGAAGGAAGTCAGTAATATATTCGAGCCCGCTACCAAGCTATTTCCGGGGATAGCAGTCCAGGATATTCTCGGTAGATGTTGGCTGGCGATCCCCTATGCAGAAGGCAAGTGTGCCAGTATCGCAGTACCGGACCTCGATGGAGACCGCATACTCGATGCCAAATATGAGGGACATGTTTGTATACTCATATCCGAGAAAAAAGGTAAATATAAACGTACTGTACTGCATTTCAACGTAATGGTGAACGCCTACTCCATACGGATGGAGGATGACGTCGCCTACGAGGGGGTCAATTTCACCTATCTGAGTAGCAGGGTATGTGTGCACATACCTACGGATGGCATTGTAGAGCTTTTCAGGGACAACTCCAAAGTGAAGACAGTAGCGAACCCTCCGTTTTCTACTGACATGAAACTTTCGAATGATGTCACGAGTGTGTTGTTCGTGAATGAAACTGGACTGTACACTGTGAAATTAGCCCTATGACGTCATGTAAAAATGACGTTGTGGGAGCCTAGGGAGCTCACTCAGTAATGAGTAAACAGACGTTACAACGAGAGTTCAAGAACGTACCTACAGGTACTCCACTAGCCTGTAGCTCTACAAGCACATCATTAAACAGACTGGAAACGGTCAGTGTGGTGAGCAAAGTACTGAGTTGTAACAATCCCGAAGTGGGTCTACGGAAACAAACATCCGGGCCTAAAGCCATCGTGTTTGTACTCTCTGTAACAGGGAGTCCTTTGATGCCTTGTACTCCAGCTAAAGCACGCCACCTTTTAGAAGGGGGAAAATCAAAAGTAGTCAATCTTAATCCGTTTACTATCAAACTCACGTTCGAGTGCGAGAACAGAGTTCAGGAAGTCTCGCTCGGTATTGATTCGGGTTACAAGCATATAGGGTTCTCAGCGATAACTAAGACTAAAGAGGTTGTGTCTGGTGAGGTATCTTTAGACAACAAAACATCTGAAAAGTTAACTAAACGAAAAATGTACCGAAAGCACAGGAGGTACAGGTTGAGATATAAAGAGCCTAGATTCAGCAACAGAAAAACCCCCAAAGGATGGTTGTCTCCATCTATTCAAAGGAGATTTGATACACACATAAATGTGATAAAGAGATTAAAAGAGCTAATACCAGTTAAAAGCATGATTGTAGAGATTGGTGAGTTTGACATACAGAAGCTAATGAATCCTGAGATCTCTGGCAAAGAGTATCAGCAGGGGGATTTATACGGGTACAACAATTTAAAAGCTTTCCTGTTTCACCGTGAGCACGGTAGGTGTCAACTCTGCGGGAAGAAAATTGTTAAAGGCGAGAAAGCGCACTTACACCACATTAAGCATAGAAGTGAAACAGGTACGAATAGGCCCTCTAACATGGCTTTATTACATGAAGATTGTCATGATAAGTTACATAAGAAAGGGCTCTACAAAAAGCTTAGGGCATCTAAACAGTACAAAGCCGAAACCTTTATGTCTATAGTAGCTGATAAATTCAAAGAGATTTTGAATTGTGACGTTACCTACGGATACAAAACTGCTACTAAAAGAAGTGTACTGGGGGTAGAGAAGAGTCACGTGAATGATGCGTTTGTCATATCTGGAGGGACCAGCCAGAAGAGGTGCTTGCCTTATAAAATATGGCAGAAAAGGATAAACAACAGGGTATTACAGACTAACAGAAAGGGATTTGCCCCATCCATTAGAAAAAAGAGGCATAAACTACAAAACAGGGATTTTATTTGGATAGGTGCTAGAAAGTGTTTGTGCGGAGGTGTTACTAGCCGAGGTGCTCAGATTTACTATTCTGACGGTATTGAAAATAAAATAGTTTACTATAAAAAAGTTATAAAGCTTTATAGCACTGGTAGTATGACGTGGATAAACTAAATTTCGTTTAGAGCTAAAAAACTAAGTCCGAAGGAATCTGAGGACTACTCTCTGGGCAGCCTCCACGAAAGAGGCTGCTTTCTTCTTACTGGGTTTATTCTTGGTGGTGTTCTTTTTATTGGCAGGACTGGTTTTCCAGAAATGGTTACCCCGTTCCGTATGAGATTTTTGATGTGGACCTCTTAAATTAAGCTCTAAATTAGAAGGTGAGTTGTTAGACTTGTCTTTATCCTTGTGGTCTACTTGTTCGAATTCTTCATCGGATAGAGGTCTACCCAGTTTATTTTCCATCACGACTCTATGTACATAGATATAGCGACAAGTATGATCTTTCAATTTTATTGATTTGGGATGTACTGGATCCGTTTGGCAGACCATATATCCACTGCCAGTACCTTTGACGATACTATCAGGGACAATTTTGTATAAAGTCTCTTTAGCCATATATAACAGAGATTTATTAGAAGGTTATGCGAAAAAATACTTTATAAATGCCCTGTAAAAAAGTATATTGTGTATAGAGCAGGAATGACATGGACCCGATAGAACGCATCAGCAGCATCCAGGAATCATTAAAAAAACTCATCTCCGAGCTAGAGGCCCTCAAAAAGGATCTCATCGGAGAGGCTCCCGTCAGCTTTAGCGCTAAAAACATGGGTGTCGTGGATCAGCTGGAAGATATAGCAAAAAACTTTAGGATAGGAGAAAAACAACCAGAGAGGTAGCTCGATGTCCGAGAAATTACAAATGGCTCAGGATACGGATGCAAGGCAGCCTGAGAAAAAAACTAAAATAGAGAAAGATCTGAGTACTGCCAATGTGCGTAAAGTGCTCAAAACCATCATAAGTGCTACTATCTATGATGAAGACGATATCAAAAAGAAAGACGGCGATACATATATCGATTTATGCTATGATACTCGTAGAGCCACGGAATACATTGTGGATAGGATACGAGAGAGGTTCCCGGACAATATGCTGATCAAAGGTACGAAAATTTATATTCTATCAAATAAAAACAGGAGAAATTTTGAGTATAACAAAAGAAACAAAACCTCCATCAAAGCGCATAGGCGGGACCAGCAGAGCAGAGAAAGCACGCCAAGAGATGAAGCTGATACTGACGGACGAGAACAATCCGCTATATTTCTATAAAGATATCGAGTTTGCCCGGAAATATGATGTGACTAGGCATACTATCTACAGTATCCGTGAAGAATTGGGGATATTACCGCGGTCAGATCGTTTACTTAAAAAACTACGACAATTAGATCTCAAAAGATATACGATTAAAGAGCTCTCTAAAATGCTGAATATAAAATACCAGAATCTATATAAAATTATTTTAGAAAACAATCTAGTAGTAAAACAAGATGTCCCGCCTATCACCCATCTTAAAAAATACCAGGCGGATCGAAAAGGGATGAAAAAAAAGCCGCGGAAATGATCTGCCGCGGCTTTTATGTGCTGTGCTCTTGAAATTATTTTATGCCAGCGTACCGTCATCACCTACTTTAACTCGTTTCCACAATTGTTTCGTGGAGTCATATCCGTAGATCTGGGCGGCATTATATTCTTCACGCTGAGCCTGTAAACTGGGTATCAGCCGTGTTGCTCCAACATTGACCGTATCCTCCACGCCGCCTGGATACACACCTTTCAGCCTCAAATAGAACTCGGTGTCATTACCGACCCCTATGGCTGATCTCCGGAAGGCGTAGGTGACATGTTCTTTGCTGTAATAGGCATCAGCCACATTATTCAATCCTGTAGCGACTGTGGTCTCTCCGGCCATGCCTGAATCCAATGACCAGTACAGTTTAAAAGATCCATAGGTCCCTGTTTTATCCAGGTACCACATGACTTTTACGACCTCATCATTGAAGCCTATTTGTACATTAGGTGCCGCCATTTTGATGACTCCTTATTTCTTAATTTCTTTTTTTACCTCAGCAGCAGGTTTTTCTACTACCACTGCGGCTTTTGTAGTATCCTTCAATATAGCAGTCACAGTATCTGTTTTTGTGACAGGGGCTGTGGGAGCTGCACTCTTAGGTTTTAGCAATACAGCGCCTATCAGTATTAGAATTACTACTATCGCTGCTACTATAATCATTTGAATTTTCTTCATTTTAATCATAAAAATCCATCCTTCTGAAATTGGTTAAAAAATTCGATTTTAGAGCTACAGCACACGGTTAATTAGCATCTATATTATGTTTTATATGAATAGAGTATCAAATTAAAAAATAATGACGGATCTTAAAGTAGGTATAGAGCTTGCCTTTACCACGCCTTCATTCACGAATGTCTGAGGACTTATTAGAGCATTATATTCAGTGGTTATCCAGGTAGAGCTACGTGCCGTATTGCATACTCTTAATTCATCTACATCAGCCCGGAGCTGGTCGGACCCGGGGTTTCCATTCCAGTTTCCTATAACGCAGGAGTCGTAAGTATTATCAGGTAGGTTTCCTGAATCAGTGTAACCAGTATAAGCAGTAGCGTTTGTGTAATAAATACCATTTACATGATCATAGACAAAGGAAATATGATCGAAAGTTGAGCTTGATGTCACTTGTGTAGGATAGACACCATTATCCGCCCAGGCTCCTCCAAGGAGTCCTCTCCAATATTGACATTCTCTTGTGGCACTGGGCTGTACAGAATTATAATGCTCCCACTGTAAATTTCCAAAATCAGATGAAGAATTACTGTCGCATTTACAAAATACTCCCTGATAGGCATTGCTGGTATTTCTCATTAAAACAGCGGTGGTGGTCATGTTCTCAGTGCCACCATTAAATCCCCATTTGGGAGCACTGTTTAGGAATGCCCAAGAATTTGCAACGTAAGAAAACCTTTGTGATGATTTCATTGGACCTGTAGTCTGGCGACTAGGCAGTGCAGCTTGATACGTAGCATCTACATTACCCGAGCTATCCGTCATCGTTGAACCAGCGGATTCATTCATGTGCCATACTGAGATATAGCTACTAGACCATACGGCATTCCTACCGTAGGTATCGGTAGTGGCATAGGCATTCGCATATGGATTTCCCCACCACATATAAAAAACCGTGTCCGTACTCGAGGATACTGCTGATAATTTTATATGGATTTCACAACGAGCAGTAGTTTCACTGGTAGTTTGACTGAATTGCACCAGCTCAAAAGGGAGCTCTGTCACTCCAAAAGAATCAGATGTAAATCGTATATCAGCACCAGTGAGTTTAGCAGCCCTCTGCGTACCATAAATGAGAGGGTCAGACGGCATATTAGATGTAGCGACATTACCGGACCATACTAGAGGTACTGGGAAATCAGTCTGATCCGCCGATACCTTTGTATGATCTATAGTAAAAGAGGCGTAAAATCTCCATTGGACGCTCACTGACATGGCATCACCATTTGCTATGGATCTATAGCTACTGCGAGAGCATTTATATTCGTACTTACTATATAATCAATGTCATTATCTGTAGCCTGCCCTCCAGCAGCCTGTACAACAGTATTTAAAGACACAAAATTTGTCATAGCATCCAAATAATTATTTGGATCGAGTAATGCATTACCAGCCCATTTCAATCTTTCTTTATTATCTTTATAGGCTACTTTTGCCAGATGGGCTGTCGTATATGTATTCGATAAATTAGTGGCCATCGTCAGAGTATCGCCTGATATTGATGCTATAGTATTTTGTTCAGAGGCGCTCGTATCGGAGATTACCACTATTTTTCCTACCCAGAAATTGACTCCTGTCCCACTGGATACCATGACGTTTTTCTGGCTGGAGTTAGCATTACTGGCTAAATTAGAGCTATATAAACTCTCATCTAATATATTCTGGGCTGTTTTTGCTATAGCTGCCTGTACTCTGGATCGTATAAAAGGTGCTTTATAGATTTTTAATACGGACGACAGGCTGCCATCTGCGGTTACATCATAATTCGCGTTATTTTCTGGTTCTTTCTCCCCGTAATTCGCTATTTCATCGACAGTACCCTCTTTATACACATAAAAAGTCACTGTTTTAATGAATGCGGTTGGTTTTTTATTTTTACCTGAGAGACCGGTATTCATTACTTTGACTATATACCAATTCGTATCCTTAGAAGCATCTATATATTGGGGTGCCCCTACATCTTTATAAAATGCAGCCATGTCTGATAGCAATTGGGTTTTATTCATAGCAATTTTAATTCAGTTTGGAATAATTTAAAAACATAGATACTAGACCTATACTTGGGGATCTGGAGTCTACGTTCACGCGCATTATATCAAAGGCAGCTCCTGTAGGAGCTCCCCATGATGCTGTAGTGCCTGTATTTTTAATAGCATTGACCAGGGTAGGGCCTGTAGCTCCTACGTGCATAGCATTAGACGATGTAGGCGGGTAGTTATTATAGCTGGCATTCCAGAGGCCTATTAATATGGAGCCTGTCTCACGTGCTACCAGATACCAGTTATCTATTTTAAGAGGAAAAGGCAGCATTATTTCGCCTTTCATACCTGTAGCGATAGCTATACCTCCACCATCCAAGACAAAACTCATTACACCTGTGACACCATAAAATTTTCCTGTGAGCCCTTGAGATCCTGTATTTCCTATGAGACCTGTGAGTCCTTGAGACCCTGTATTTCCTATGAGGCCTGTGAGTCCTTGTACTCCTGTATTTCCTATGAGACCTGTGAGCCCTTGAGATCCCGTATTTCCTATGAGACCTGTGAGCCCTTGAGATCCTGTATTTCCTATGAGACCTGTGAGCCCTTGAGATCCCGTATTTCCTATGAGACCTGTGAGCCCTTGAGATCCTGTATTTCCTATGAGACCTGTGAGCCCTTGAGCGCCAGTATATCCTTGTACACCTGTTTGACCTTGTATGCCTGTAGCATTTTGTAATCCTGTATATCCCTGAGCGCCCGTATATCCTTGTATTCCTGTGAGCCCTTGTACTCCTGTGAGCCCCTGTAAACCCGTGACTCCATTGACTCCTGTTATACCTCTTATTCCAGTTAGACCTTGGACTCCCGTTTGTCCCTGTATGCCTGTAGCATTCTGTAATCCAGTGACTCCGACTAGTCCGGTGAGTCCCTGAGCTCCAGTTTGCCCTTGTATGCCTGTGGCACCTTGATATCCAGTCACGCCTGGAGCGGGCATGCCTGTATCCCCTTGAGATCCGGTGACACCTTTAAATCCAGTGACACCCTGATTCCCAATAGGAATCATGCCGTCTTTGACCCATTTATCATTAGCGGCTATATATTTATAGCGTGTCCCGTATAGAGTAGTAAATATTTCTCCATCTACAGGACTAATAGGAAAAGCCATTTATAATACCTTGCCTGTTACAAATTGAAACCTAGAGCTACTGCCAATTTAGTGATATAGCTATTTACGACATATTGGATATCATTATCAGTCGCCTGACCACCCGCAGCCTCTACAGTAGGATTCAAAGCCACGAAATTGGTCATGGCTAGCGTATAATTATCTGGGTCGATCATCGCATTACCAGCCCATTTTGCACGTTCTTTATTATCACTAAAAGTCACCTTACCGCTATTAGAGATTGTGTAGCTATTAGTCAGATTATTGGTCATAGTCAGTACATTACTATCTATCGAGGCTATAGTAGCACTCTCTGAATGACCTGTATCACTCACTACAATTATTTTTCCTACGTAGAAAGATCCACCACTAGCTACTGTGATATTTTTTTGACCAGAGGAGGCATCTGCAGTCATATTAGATGAGGGCATAGCTTCATTGAGGACATCTTGGGCTGCTTTAGCTACGGCAGCTTGTACACGTGATCTCATCACTGTGGAGACATAAATTTTATTGATAGCATAGAGGGAGTTATCGCCCGTGATGTCTGTATTAGAATCATTACTCAATTCATCACGATCGTAATAGGCTGCTTCTTGGCCTCCCACTCCTTCTTTATAGACATAGAAGTGGATATTTTTGCGGGATCCGGTAGGTTTTTTGTTTTTGGCGGACAGTCCTGTTTCAAAAACATTGATGATATAATAATTTGAATTACCCACAGTATCTATTAAAGTGGGAGTGCCGACATCGGTATAGAATGCCGTTATTTCTGCCAATATCGCTGTTTTTGTCATAGATTCATTTCCTTGCTATGTTTTATTAGATTTATTAATAGAATATTTATTATATTCTTATAA
>OFNM01000014.1_pt1 | contig 14639 bp, 13 predicted proteins | sample 1542101 | NCBI WGS metagenome assembly OFNM01 (sample SAMN04958492, study PRJEB24370) | sediment metagenome | isolation source: lake sediment | place: USA: Lake Hill lake, St. Paul Island, Alaska | collected 2013 | reverse complement strand
GGTCGAAGACGCCCCCTGGGAGAATTTTATAATAATCCCGATCCTAAGATAGCTGCTAAAGGAGACCGCTGCGCAATTAATTCCCAAATTCAAGGATGTTTGCAGAGTCATGAAAGAGTTTTAACTACTAAAGGGTACCTATCTATAAAAGAAGTGTCAGATATAAAAAAAGAAAGAGAATCTATTAAAGTATGGACAGGGAATGAATGGGCGAATTTTTCAGTAGTTGATAGAGGCACGGCACAGTTTGCTAAAATAGTACTGTCTAACGGTATGTCTCTTGATTGCGATACTCGTCATGAAGTTCTCGTGGTAGGTAGCCGGGGATATGTTTTTAAAAAATACGATGAATTGACTGAAAAAGATAATATATGCGTTTCTATTCCAACAGTGAAAGAATTTGGAGAATATCCCGAAAATTTTAGGCATTCTGGTGGAATTGCCCACAATTCAAAAGCTGTTATAGTTAAAGGAAAAAATAATTGGGATTTTGTAGGATATCTGTTGGGGTATGCAATAGGAGACGGTACATTACGCTTTGGAGATAAAGAGTCTGTAACTTTATCTTTTGGTATAACTAAACTCATAAGAAATGAAAAATTTATTAGAAAAGGAATTCAAAATATAGGGTTAGTGCTTAATAAAGCAAGAAAATCTAAAAAATCTCGTGGAGAATCCTATACTTGCTCAATAGATTCTAAAGCACTCGTAGCCCTTTTTAAATATATGGGGCATACATATAAGGGGGCTAGGAGCAAAAGAGTGCCAAATAAAATACATACATGTCCTGTTTCTATGAGAAAAGAATTTTTGAGGGGTATATTTGATACTGATTGTAGTAAAAAACCTAATAATAGATATTCTTATCATACTCCTAATTTAGAACTTTTGAGAGATATTCAACTATTGGGATGGACTCTTGGCTTATCTTCTATTATATGTGAGAATAAATCTAAAACTTATACATTACATTGGTCTGATTTAGCGACTTTTGAAAAATTTTTAGGATTATCGAAAGTATCCTGTTTAAAGAAAAGAACAGCCGGGAAAATGAGATTGCCTGTATTTTTATATGATAGAATTTATAATTATTTAAAAAATTGTGGCATTTTAATGAAAAATCAAAACGATAAAACTCTCTTATGCAAATTACACAAAAACAAACCAATAACAGTACAAACTGCATTAAGATTGTTAGATGATTACGGAATTAAACAATCAGATATTTATTTTCATTATCCTTTAAAACGTAAAATTATTTTAAAAGAATTTGGGAATACATATACTCTATCTGTAGAAAATCCTAGCCATCGATTTGATTCAGCCGGTATAATAAGTAAAAATACAGGAGCGGATCTCATAAAAATCGCTCTCTATAGAGTCTGGAAATGGATACGGGATAGCGGCCTGCAAAATGATATACGGATACTCGCTCCGATCCATGACGAGATATTGTTCGAGGTAAAAGAGGATAAAATCGATGCTCTGATACCTGAGATGTGTAATATAATGCGTTTACCGGATATCACGAAAGCATTAAAATGGCCCGTGCCCTTAGATGTGGATGCGGAGTATGGTGACAGTTTCTATGTCGATCATAATTTCTGGGAAGAACAGAAAGAAAAACAAAAAATGACGCCAGTGGAAACTCCTAAACCAGAGAGCACGGAGACTCCGGTGGATAGGCCACCAGTAGCTCCACCTGTAGAAACCCTCCCACAGCCTGAACCGGATCCCGTGGAGGAAATAAAACCTATAATCATTAAGGAGGTCCAAGAGAAAAAAAACGATAATGTCTCTGTAATCTCTGTGGTAATGTCTGATAAAATGCCGAGTACGGTCACAGCCAGTGACATGATGCCATATTTTTATAATGTCACGGTGAAGAAGTCTGTGACTGAGGGGGTCGATAAAAAGAAGGATATACAGGATATTTTGAATCAGACAGGGGTATCAAAAGACTCCAAACCTGCTTTTCAAGACGCCCATATAAAAGATAGGATCGATGAAAGAGGGTATTTTAACTATCCTCTCGAGATCGACTCCATATCGGCACGGAAACTGAAATTTATTTTTGACACGCTCGTATCGGCTGGAGACAACGTCTTTATAGGTCCGAAGTATAAAGTCTGTCTCTTAAGCAAGGAAGGAGAGGTCTATTTCAGGTCGTCCGAGATCGTGGCCATAGACGCTTTCGTAGCGCTGTGTCTCGCGTTTAACATATAAATTCATACCCGGGGAGACTAGTGTATGATAATCGTTAAAACTGTTAAAGAGTTCGTGAAACAAAATGAGAAACATCTCATACGGTTTTTGCAATATAAAACGGGTATCAACGATAAAGAAATGATCGACGATACTCTGCAGGAATTTTATATGCGTCTGTACCAGACAAAAGCTCTGGAGTCTTATGATGAAAAACGAGGTACTTTTGATACCTATATCGGCAATCTTTTCTGCTGGATGCTACCTTTCTTATCCAGGAAAAATTTCAAATACAGGCATACTCTCATGCCTAAGCGCTATCGGGATAAATATCTGGATAAAAATGAGAAAGATATCAGTACTAATCATATGTATGATTATAGGATGATGTCCTATGTGAATAAAGATAACAGCAAAATGTGGGTGGATGGGGATGATGTTTTTAACTACGTCCACGATAACAGTGCCACATTTAAAATCAGCAAAGCATACGAAACATCTTATTTTGATACAGATGAAGATCCAGTCCTGTCCGGATATCTGGAGAGTTTTAAAGCATATATCCGTGAGACAGAGTCTCCCAGGAGCGCGGAGAAAATGATACTGTTTTTGGAGCAGAGGGTGGCGGGATGCAAAGGCGTCGAGATAGCCGGTATGATGAAAGTATCAAATAACATGGTAAAAATCATTAAACATACTCTGCGAAAGAAATATGATACGTGGCAGACGATAGACGCATAGGTGACTGCTCCCACGACTAAAGTCGTGGGCTTCTATGAGCCTTCACCGGTGCCTTCGCCTTGCGGCGGGGCAACGGGCGCTCAACAGACTCCAGCCCGAGTCTGAGGATCTCTAACGCAGAGTTTAAATCTCTGCTCGTTTTGAAACCGCAGTGAGGACAGTGATGCACTCTGACACTCAAATCTTTACTCACTACAGCCCCACACTGGGAGCATCTTTGAGAGGTGCCCCTTGGATTCACTGCCACTCTGATTCTACCAGCGTTTTCAGCTTTGTAGGTCAGAAAAAGTATCAGTGTACTCCAAGCAGCATCAGAGATACTCTTACTAAATTTCTTTTGCTCCAGCATTCCTTTAACATTCAGATCTTCATGGGCAATGAAATCATATTTATCAACAATGGACTTAGATGCCTTGTGACAAAAGTCCTCTCTCTTGTTTCTAATTCTCTCATGAACAAAAGCTACAGAAAGTTTGTTTTTAGGATTTTTAGATTTAGAGAAACGTTTTTGAACTTGAGCAAGGGCTCTTTGTTCCTGTTTAAAAAAACGAGGTTTATCTATCTTCAACCCATCGGAACACTGAACGTAGGTGATGAGCCCGAGATCTATACCAACAATTCTATCTGTTTTTGGAAGTGGCTCAGGTCTTTCCGTTTCACAAGAGAAATAGACAAACCATTTTCCAGTGGGAGTTCGTTTAACTGTACAGGTTTTTATAGCCCCCTCAACAGCTCTGTGGAGAATGATTTTCACACGGTCAATTTTGGAAAGATAGACTCCGTCAGGATGAAGTCTGAATCCAGACTGGGGGTAGGTGATAGAGTCGTACCATCCCTTTCCTTTGAAACGAGGGAACCCAGGGTTTTCTCCAGACTTACACCGTCTCCAAAAGGCTTTGAAAGCGAGATCAACGCGTATCTGAGCATTCTGGAGTACCTGAGAATAGACATCGCTCAGTTCAGGTTTATTGGCTTTCCATTCTGGAAGTTTATTAGCCGTATCATAGAGGGATATAGATTTCTTTTCAGACTCCCATGCATTTTTTCGAAGTGCAAGAGTTTCATTGTAGACCCAACGAGTCTGTTCCAAAATGTTGTTCATTTTGGTGGTTTGAAGCTTAGTTGGGTATAGACGGTATTTGAAAGTTTTGCGCATTATTGGTAATATACAACATTTTGCACAAAGAATGTTATTTATTTTCAGATATACTGGTTCGCTTTCATCCCACGGCTTTAACCGTGGGTTTTCTCGCTCACAGGATCATAAAAAGCTGACACGAGAGACTGTCGTAGCTGAGATAGCGAGGCTCCAGGATATCATTAAAAAGTATCAAGCTGGAGAGCCTGTGATTGGAGTATATTCATATCCAGCTGCTCTCCAACGTTTGATGTATTTACGCCATAAACTGACACAGATCAAAAAGAAATAATATGACATATTACACTGGGGTCGGCTCTCGTCAAACGCCTACAGGTATCTCAACTATAATGACCGACGTCGCTAAATTTCTTAGCGAGACAGGTTGCGTTTTGAGATCGGGTGGAGCGGAGGGAGCTGACTCTTTTTTTGAAGCGGGCGTACCAGATCCGACAAAAAAAGAAATCTATCTCCCGTGGAAAGATTTTAACGGCAATAAATCCCCTCTATTCAGAGTCACGGATGAAGCCCTCAAACTGGCTAGCAAATATCATCCCGCGTGGAATAAATTATCCTACGGAGCTCGCAAGCTCATGGGCCGAAACGGCTATCAGGTCCTGGGATATGATTTGAAAACTCCGAGTGCGTTCGTGCTGTGCTGGACAAAAGACGGAAAAGAAATAGGCGGGACCGCACAGGCAATGAGAATAGCGAAAGACTATAAAATACCTGTATATAATTTATTTTTTGAAGAATGCAGAAATCTAATGAATTACTGGATGATCAATAAAAAAGTAAAAATAGTATGACGGATGAAATAGACATCAGTGACATCCTGGAAGATGAAATGGAGGAGAGTCCTGCTCAAGCCCAAGTGACTCCGGCTATCCCCGACTCTCCAGACAGCCCCGCCCGGAAAGAAATAGCGCAGCTGAGAGATCGTTTGAGAGTGTCTCACGAGCACTGCCGTGATCTTTTCGTGGATATGAGGACTGTGGACTACATAGCTACTCCTGATGACTCCTATATCGAATTTCTGGATAAGAATTATTACGACAAAAGGCTGTATTTTAAAGTGGATCCTCAGAGACCGAATGATCCTAAAATCATAATAGCCCAGCAGCAATTCTGCAAGCTGCTAGGTATCCCCTATAAATTTTTTGCCGCTAACAGGCCCTCCCTGAAAATGAACATTGTGAAGACCTGGCAGGCGGGGCTGACCGCGGATGAGAGTAAAGCTCAGAGCGTCCTAAAAATCCGGGAATCTAAAGATTGCTCTATCCTCAGAGCATTCATACCGGTAACTAAGTGCTCAGTACCCCTGTATGAACTCATAGACATAATTTTGAATAGCGTGGCTATCCCTCTCACCATGGAGTTTGTGTATGGGGACGAGAGGGATGATCTGATATTACATGTCCGTTTTCTTTTTGATAAAGAATATACTGTGATGGGGTCTAAAGTTTGCCTGGGATTTTCTTTACTGGCGTCTGAACTGGACGCCTCCCCGTTTATAATAGAAATCTTTTTACATGATAAAGAGTTTGCAACTTCGTATATTAGTATGTACGGGGGTGATCCTTTTTTCAGGTCTAAATATGACGGTATCAAAGCCGACCAGATAAAAGATCTGATACCTAAGATGCTCGGCAGGATCGATAGCGAAGCCCCTGAGATGATAGAGCGCGTGGAGAAAAAGGTATCAGATACTATGCAGGGCGGATTTTTTTGTGCAGAGACCGAGTGCGTATCGCTGCTGAAGGCTAAGGGCATCAGCGGCAAAGTAAGAAAAGCGGTATACCATCAGATTACCGAGTGCCAGGATAAGATCAAAACTCCCTGGGACATCGCTCGTCATGTGGGTCTGGTAGCAAAAGATTTGGATTCGATAAAAAGGCTGGCTGTAGAGCGGGCTGCCGGTCAATATCTGCGACTCACCTTTTCTAAGGACTGAGGTCAAATGTCGGAACAGAAAGCACCCCTGGAAAGCATCCTCGATGCAGTAACTTTTAAATTCACCATGCAGGAGGTCATGAAAACCCGTGTGGTGTCCCCTCAAGACGAAGTCACCTACCAGCCCGTAGAAAAGGAGTATAAAGGTATGACGTATGTAATAAAGGCGGAGCACGTACCGATAGAGCATCTGATAAAATATTCGTCATCGAACTGTAAAAAATGTAATAGTAAAGGGTACAGCATCATCTACGTGAGTAAATCCAAAATAGCTAATCCCCAGGATTTCGTAGTGCTGGCGGATAGATCCGTAGAAAACATGTCTGATGAAGAGAAAAAACTCTGGCTCGAAGTGGAAAAGAAAAAGCCTACGTGGAGGGTCATGCTCCCCTGTAAGTGTACCATAAAAAATATATCTAAAAAAGAGCACACGATCGTGGCCAATGATATGGGGAATATCGTGGCTAGATTATCATATGAAATAAAACAGGAGCAACTATGAAAGTAGATTTTCTTTTGGCTCTCTTATCAGGAGCTCAAATGATTTTTACGGTAAGGATGCTCACAGTCTGCGAGCAGCGCCCATCAATATCTGTTGCTATAATGTTGTTTGTACCTCCTATAGTGTTAGTGCTGTGTTCAGTGAGTCTGCTCCGTAGAATACTTATTCTTTTTAACAAAAAATATTTACATATTAACTAAGGATCCCTATGAGCATCTCAGTTGAATTACAGAAGAAATTGGATCAGCTGGATAAGTATGATGATGCCTACTATAATAAAGAAGCCATAATCTTGGATGATGGATATGATCTATTTAAGGAGAGTGTCCTCAAACAGCTCCCTCCGGACCACCCCCGCCTGGATAAAATAGGGCATGAGCCGAGTAGCGCGTGGCCTAAGGTAAAACATTTCATTTTCATGGGGTCCCAGAATAAAGTAGATACTGAGGACAAAATACGGGACTACGTGAAAAAGAGCCTGCAGGCTCTCGGGTTAAAGAAAGCTCGGTACGTGCTACAACATAAAATCGATGGATTTTCTCTCGCTGTACGATATAAAAGTAAAAAACTGGACATAGCATTGACGAGAGGAAAAGGAGTCTACGGAGAAAACATCAAACCTAATGCCCTGCTATTCAGGAACCTCCCCAATGTCATACCAGTAGATAAAAAAGAAGTCCAGTGCCGCGGGGAAGGTGTACTGTTTAAAGAAGATGTCCCTACTATCCAGAAAGCCAGGATCAAAGAGGGTGAAAAACCGTTTAAAAACTTCCGCAATGCCGCTAGCGGTATCAGCAGGAAATTTGACGGGGCCCTCAGCAAATATATCCATTTCATACCGTATGATATCAATGCCACAGTAAAAACCGAGACGGAGAAAATAAAAGTCCTGAAGCAGATGGGTTTTTCGCCGGTGACTACCTATACCTGCGAAGATGTGGATGAGATCATCGCTATCTATAAAAAAATAAAGGAAAAAGAAAGAAATACCTATCCATATGAGATCGACGGTCTGGTCCTCAAATTTGATGAGATAGAGCTACAGGAAAAATTAGGGATAGAGCATCAGAAACCGGTCGGTCAGATAGCCCTGAAATTTGAGTCTGAAAAGGCTCTCACGACGATCGAAAGTATCTTGCTGCAGGTAGGGCGTACTGGAGTGATCACACCGGTGGCTATTTTGGAGCCGGTAGACCTCATGGGGTCTACTATCACAAAAGCGTCCCTGCATAATTTCGATTATATAGTCGAGAATAGTATAGGAGAAGGCGCAGAAGTTACTATCGTGAAGCGCGGAGATATAATACCCCAGGTAGATGAAGTCCTCAATATCGGGGACGTCTATGAAAAACCTACCAAATGTCCGTCCTGTGGAGGGCCCCTCGTAGATGATAGTGTGAATATGTGGTGCCGCAATAAAATATGCAAAGAGAGGGATATCAATCGTATCGTCTACTGGATTGAGACCCTCGACATGAAAGGATTCTCAGGAAAATTTGTAGAGAAGCTATGGGATCTCGGTAAGTTGAGGAAAATATCTGATCTCTATAAGCTCAAAGAGGATGATTTCTTGGCTGTGGAGGGTATAGGTGAGAAAACGATTAAAAGTTTTTTCAGTATATTGGAAGAGTCCTCCGAGATATATTTAGATATTCTTATAACTGGCCTAGGGATCGAATCCTGTTCCAAGTCGACCGCGGCGGTCCTCGTAGAGAATTTTGGTACCTGGGATAAGATAGCCTCAATAAAACCTGCTGATCTAGAGCGTCTCCCGGGCTTTGCAGAGACCTCCTCCGCCACGATATGCCAGGGGATAGCTGAGGTCTCAGACATGGCTACAGAGCTCCTGAAGGTCATCAGGATCAAAAAGAAGAAGGTGGGGCCGCTGACGGGTATGTCGTTCTGTGTGACGGGGTCTTTGTCATCCATGGGGCGCAAAGAATTCTATGATCTCGTGGTGGAGAAAGGCGGGATAGCGAAGAATTCAGTGTCGGAGGGGTTGTCATATCTCGTGTCTAATGAAGACCCGAACTCCGGTAAGGGACTGAAAGCAAAGAAATATGGGGTGAAGATCATCAATGAGGATCAATTTTTTAAGATCCTCGGGGATAAACCGGTAGTGAGTAAATCTGATGAAAAGCACGAGAATAAAAAAGAAAGTGTCCAGATAGTATCTGAAAACCTTTTTGAATGAAACAGGAGTTTTTATGCTGCTGAAAGATTTAGTGATCTCCTCGTGTAATGCTCGGGATAGCAAGGCTGAGGATGATGGTATCGAGGCCCTCAAGCAGTCGATAAAAGAGCATTCTTTGATCAGCAAAATTATTTTGAGACCTGGTAAGAGTAATAAGTTTGAGATAATAGCGGGACAGCGCCGGTATAAAGCCCTTCTGGAACTACTGGGGGAGGATAAGGAGTTGCCTGAGGAGGACTACATTTTAATGAAGGATTTAGATGATAAGAAGGCGTATATCCTCTCCATAACCGAGAATCAGTTGCGTAGAGATCTCTCTCCCATGGATCTCAATAAAATTATTCTCAAGCTGAATGGTTTTGGGTATAAAGAAAAGGAGATCGCTAAAATCCTGAATGTGACGCCACATCGACTGAAAAGGCTGTCGACGTTGGCGCAGGATGAGCGTAGGATGCCTGAGGCGGCTAAAGTAGAGCTCCATAAGCCTATTGAGGAGTCAAAGCTAAATGATGGTCACTGGCAAAAGATACGGGATGTTGAGAATGATGATGTGATAAAGGATGTCGTGGATTATGTCATTGATAAGGAGTCTCCTCCTCGGGATGTGCCTGCCGTCATAAAAGCTATCGAGAAGCAGTATAATGAGGAGAATCCTCCTTTGGGGGATGAGACTACTGCGAAAAAAGGCGCTAAGGAGTCTACCGAGCCCTCGGCGGATGGGCCTATTGAGTATGCTCATAAAGGTGAGCTAAAGTTGGAGTTGCATGGGGATGAGCGGGTGCTCAAGGTGATTGGGAAAGGGACTGAGAATGAGTCTGAGGAGGTGCCCATAGCGCATTATATGGAGTATTTCATGCATCCGGAGAAATTCAGGTGTTTTGTGACTTTTAAGATGAAGGTGAAGCCCGTGGATTAATGGCCATTGTCGGATACTTAATAATCAATTAATATCGGCAGTTATATAGATAGTGTATCCGATTTAAAAGGAGACCGTCATATGGCTGAATATTCAGAATTTAAGTCTGATAGTGGGACTGAATTTTCCAAGGGTCCTAAAAGTCTTTATAAAGTGGAAGGGAATACAACCCATCATATCGTTGATGGTGTAATTCTTAATGTACCTCAGACGGATGAGGATGATGAGTGGGGTAGGACGGAACGTGTTGCTTGGGAGAGATTGATTGATAGTATAAGTAAGCTTGAGATAGAAGTAGAAGATCCTTATCATTCCGGTACTGGCGGCCTTCTTGATCAAATGACGGCTTTGGTGGGTACTACTGTAAAAGCTTCGGTCACTCCTACACTGATTGATTTATCCGTGCCTAAATTGACTCTTGGCCCTACTATAGGTAATTATATCACTGTAAATGGATCTACGAATAAAATCAATATCAGTACGACTACTGAGCTGTCTGCTACGGGATTGAGCACTATTACGGGCACTTTTACAGGAGTTGTAACAGCAGATAGTCTTAATATAGCAGGTACTTCTATTTCTACTATTGCGGGCAGTACGTTTCAGATTATAGGTAGTGTCAATCATATTACTACTCAATACATCGATACTGATTATATAAGTGCTACGACTTCATTGAATTGTGATGGTACTACCACTCTTTTGGGGCCTACTGTTACTATGGCTGTAGCTCCGGTTACTGATGCTACTTACGACATAGGTAGCAGCTCACCTGTTAAAAATTATAGGAATCTTTATTTATCGGGTAATATCAATGCGGCGACCGCAACATTTACGGGTAATGTCTCAATAGCGAATAATGGCAGTACATTGACTAATGTTTCAATAGGGAATACTAGCAGTGTAACGACATTGTCGTTATCTTCTAATGTATTTATAGCCGGAAATCTTACACCTTCTGTAGACAATACTTATGATTTAGGAAAGGGCCTTGTTTCTTGGAAAACTCTTTTTACTAAAGATTTAGTAGTTAGTGCATCAGGTGATTATATAACTGGTACTAGTGAAATAAACGGGTTTATCAGATTAAACGCTACATTTGGTACTGCTTATGCTTCTTCTACGGGTATTGCAGTTCGTGGTGGCAGCTCTTTTTATATAGGGGGGATGGGGGGACTTGGGGTAGGGACTATTAATATTGGTACTTCTACCTCGGATAGAATAACCAAGCTGTGGTCGTCTGATATAGATACTGTAGTTTTAACAGTATCTTCTGGAGCTACTATATCTGGCTCCTCCACAATAGGTAGCTCTGGAGGAGGGACTGTTAATTTAGGGCATATTACTGGAGGTCCTGTTGTTATACGAGGAGCGGCTACTTTTAATTCTACAATATCGACTTTTAGTGATATGGCTTGTGGAAATATTTTCCCTCAATCTAATAATAACTATAAATTAGGAGCAGGTAGCTTAGGTTTTAAATATCTTTATATGACAGATCAGGCTACTGGTGTTGCTAAATTATGCTATATTAGTTCTGGTGCATGGGTTATTACCTAATAACATTATATAAAAGGAAACATCTAAATGAAAATCCAAAATTCATATGTGGCGGAGGATGATTTTATTTCGGCTTTCGATGAACTTTTGAAAAAGGATATGCCCGCCAAGCAGTGCCTGGAAATGATAAAAAGCGAAGAGATCCTCATAAGCCATTTCAATAATTTAAAAAGGACTCAGAGGACTATCGTCGAAAAATATGCCAAGAAAAAGGATAGCGGAGAGATAGTACTCGACGACAAAAATAATATAGTGTTTAAAAGCAAAGCCGATGAAGATAAATGTAAAAAAGAGATAGGTGAAATACGTGAGGAATTTATCGAGATCCCTCTGACGAATAAAGTGAAAATTTATGAGGATGATATCTTCACCGCTCGCAAACTGGTCCTTTTAAAAGAAGTCGTGGACGTCGTAAAAAGAGATACGCCGGAAGAACCAAAAAAATAAATCTTGACTTTGTTCTGCGATCGTTATATATTGATTGGTAGATAAGATTTAAAATCCGAACATGCAGGATAAAGCGCATGTACAGGCGGGCCGCTGTTTTCGAGATGCCCAAGACCGATGACCGTGACACGTCATCACTTCATAGGAGTAACCTATGTCTGCGCAAGACAATGCCTCTGCAATTGCCCTCAGTGTCGATGTCTCCCAAGTCTCATCAGGAAACAATGTCTATCTCAGCAAAGACGGCGCGATCTCGTCTATTGGCGAGCGTGTAAAAAAGGCCTCGGAGTTCACGGGTGTAACAGAGAAAGATCTTTTTGAATGTCTCAAAAAGATCGGTATCGATGACACTCCCCAGGGCCTGCAGATGCTGGATTCGGATATCGCATCCGCGGATGTCCTGGAGAAAGAGATCACAGTATTCTCTCTGATCCCTACCCTGAAGCGTAAAGCTGCGGTCGCTATTCTGAAAGGAACAGACCCCTTTAAAAAAGACCCGCCTGAGAAGAAACCCTCAATGCCGGTAGTATCTGTGGAAGGAAATGCTCTGTCTGAGGTTGTAAAAGCTCTCCGTGATATCTATAAAATGAAAGATAAAGAATTATTAGAGCTTTACAATAAGGAACGAGATCAGTTAGATATTGAACAGGAATTAGACCGTAGAGCAAAGCATCAGCCTTTTATAATTTTACGAGGCGATAAATGCGAGCTTGGTAAAGAAACGCCAGATCTAGATATTGAAGCTAGTATGGATCAACTTCGACGAGCACGCCGTGGTTATACTGTCCCATCAATGGTGCCGATAGGTGAAAACAAAGTCGCACGGGTATATCGTATTACTGAGCTCAATCCTGATGACCGCATAGTAGAGATGTGCCCTATCTGTGGAGAAATCCTCTATAAGGGGTACTGTCCGAAATGCGAACTCGATTTTTCCGGTGTCGATGATGATTCGAGAGCCTATGTGAAGCTGGTGGTAAACTGTGAGAAGTTCAATGTTAAAAGTCATTCTGACCGCAAAGCCGTTCACGCGAGTGCGTCAAAAAATCTGAGCGATATGAGGATTACGTGGCCTTCAATATCTCCAACGTTTGACGACCTCAAAGCAACGAATAGTCTACCGAAACTGCGGATGATAAAAAATATGCCCGCGGTGCAGGTAGCAGATCCGTTTCATGTGAGCGGTAACAGAGCGTTTTAAATTTAACAACAGTAGGGGGCTCCTTTTTGTAGGAGCTCCTCTTTTTTAGAAAGGATTTTTTATGCGGTCAGAAACTATAATGGAGCACAAAGGCTATAAAGCTCGGATCATGGAAGCTGAAAGGTTGACGGGGGATCATGTGCATGGATTGCCTCCGGGTACTCCTCTGCCTGCATATCCCTCAGATATGTTTCTCAATTTCCCGAAAAACTGGATAAAAAATTCTTACGTAGTACCAGTCAGACCTAACAAAGGTCTCTGGTTTGACTGGACTTTATGTGATGCTGCTAACACTGCGATATTACCCACGGTGAAAGGCTGTAATCCTATTACGGGCATGCAGACATCTGGATTTCATTTAGAGCGATATGATACAAAATGTCCAAAACACGGCTGTGATTTTATGGCAGACCGGTATTGCCCTGAGTGTGATTATAAGTGGCCCTTTGGCAACTACGTGGCCAGTCCTAACACCCTGTGGTTCGACGGATTTCTCAATTGTAAAGACGGTTCCGTTCGTCAATTCTTTTTTACAGAAGAAGAAATGCGGGATATAGCTACACATCTCATAGGAAAAGATCAAACAGTCCCCGCATTTGGTTTCGCATTTTACAGACCTAAAGAATTACGGCAACCCCAGGTCCCCTTGTATCGAGGAGCTTTTAAATCATCTCCTATAAACGATGATTTTCTATGGATTGATTCAGATTCTACTGGGGATCCTTGGAAAGGCATGCCTCAAATATACTGTGATAGCGTATTGAATGAAAATAGCACGTCAGGGACTCTGAGTATTCAGAATGCCTCTGGAGATCCGACTTCCAGTGTGTATCTGTGTGCTGCAGCCTCTGCGGCAGCGCCGACTAAAAGCGCATGCTATGCAGCATCAGCGGATCATACTGAAGTCAGAGGAGTCGCTTTATTAAAACGGCTGCAGGCTAGTAAAAGTTTTTCTACTCCTGTAAAGGAAGTGTCCGTCGGCGCGGGGGCAAAAATCAACCAGAATTTAATACCAGACCCATACCCTCTGGACTCGTGGTGTGATACCCCAGCAGCAGTCATGACAATTTATTTCGTGTTTCAGGAGAAGCTCGAGGAGCTGATAGCTGGCGGGGTCCGCGATTTAGAGGGAAAACCGGAGGGGATGCTCGCCGGGCTGCCGGTCGGATAATTTTTTAATAATATCCTGTTTATTTTCTGGTCCTGTGTATATTATGCATGGGACCTTTTTCATTTTAAAAGGGATTTTTTTATGAATGCCTTAGAAATGAATTTATGCTATGATCGTATAGAGCTGATAAATCGTGAGCAGCGCAGACAGATTGAAATACATAAGTGGATCCAGTCAGAAAAGTCGGGCTATGATCTCAAAGATGAGGCTACCCTCGAATGGATAGAAAAATACGCCCCTCTTTTCAGAAAGTGGGCGGAGTCCCTACCCTATACCTGTATGCATTGCGGGGCCTGTAGAGGTCCTAATGCTAGTGGCATGTGCCCTACTCCATTCGATCAGAAACGCATAGATTTTATTGAGAAAGATAAAAATTAATATTCTGTTAATAAAAAATTCTTTTTAATATGTATCAAAAGAAAGGATCGTATATATGCAGAGAATTATAGCCCATCTCAGTAAAATAGCGGCTGCTTTAGAGCAGAAGGGTAGAACTGACTACGCAGACTATATCAATCAGGTATCTGCCTCTTTAGATGTAGATGCCTCGTTGGATAAATCCGCTCAGGAGAGATCGGAAGAGCACACGTCTGAACTCCAGTCACCTCATC
>OFNM01000010.1_pt1 | contig 16311 bp, 7 predicted proteins | sample 1542101 | NCBI WGS metagenome assembly OFNM01 (sample SAMN04958492, study PRJEB24370) | sediment metagenome | isolation source: lake sediment | place: USA: Lake Hill lake, St. Paul Island, Alaska | collected 2013 | reverse complement strand
GAAGAACTTTTGCATTAGAAACTGGAATGGTATCACTACAATTTGGACTCACAGGCGCTCAAAAAGATATAGCAGGGCTAACGGGAGCTGTAGCAAGTCTAAAAACGGATGTCGCAGGACTCACAGGAAGAACTTTTGCATTAGAAACTGGAATGGTATCACTACAATTTGGACTCACAGGTGCTCAAAGAGACATAGCAGGGCTCACAGGTGCGGTCAGTACTCTAAAAACGGATGTCGCAGGCCTCACAGGCGCACTAAATGCTCTCAGATCCTATACGGGTGCATATACAGTCGGTTTCACACCTATACCTGACATAGGCGCTACCAACGTACAAGGAGCGTTCCAGAGCCTCAAAGCCTATGTAGATAGTGGCATCACAGGTGTCGGTCTGGTAACGGGTCCTCAAGGTCCTACAGGCCTCGGAGAGCTCGGATATACAGGAGCGCAAGGAATAACAGGATTACAAGGACCTACGGGCATCCAGGGGGTCACCGGCCCTCAAATTATAATGGATAACATGCTGGTAGAAGAAATAGCTGGTGTGACAGGATCCTCATTCACAGGCATACCTGCCATCACATTTTCTCCCATCACTGGATTACAAAATATAATCACTATACCCAATGACGGTAGAATACTATCATTGCTGAATCTCAAATACAGGCATGTCACATCAGGATCCGTGACTGTAGACTACATGCTCCAAAGAGACGGCATAACCGGTCCTAATTTTAGTGACTATCTATCAGATACCCGTGAACGCTACAAAGTTTTGTATGATATCTCTCCCTCAGTATCCGCGGGAGCACATACCTATGAAGCCTACTGGAAACTAGACGCGGGCAATAAAATAGTCATCCTTGAAGATAGCACGCTATCAGCTGTCTTCCTTGAGGGAGCTATAGGTGTGACAGGTATAGAGGGCACTACAGGCGTCATTGGTGTACCAGGAGTCACTGGAGATCCCGGAGGTCCCCCTGGAGCGACTGGAGTGTCAGGTGTTACGGGTATCAGCGGTATCCGAGGAGTCACGGGACCTGGGGTAGCGTCTTTCACGGAGTTTGTAAAAATACTCCCGATGGAAGAATGGAAAACCACGAATCTCGATCAGGATATCCATGGAGAGATACCGGTAATCGAGTTCAATAGTGTGGAGCCTGTCGAGCGCATGGATTTGACAATACCTGTCCCGCTCGAATGGGATGGCTACAGCAACATGACTCTCCGTATGGGGTCTATCATAGATCTCCCCGCCTCTACAGGGGATCAGATAGTATTTAAACTATCGTATAAAGGTTTTCTAAAAACAGATAATGTGACATCTTTTGCTCCTCTCTATACGGATACTCAGACAGTCACATTATCTAGTCCATCTCAGTATGATTTTCATGAGTTTACTTTTACAATAAACGGGGCTGATATACGGGGTTATGATTATATGCTGCTCCGTATAGATAAGATAACTGGTAGTCCTAATCTTACGAACGTAGGTATATGTTCTACGCAGCTCGAGCATGGAGTGTCCGTAGGAGCGGGTCCTACAGGGTATCAGGGTGTGACGGGACTGCGGGGAGTTACTGGTTTCCAGGGTTTGACTGGAGCTGAGGGATATACAGGTGCCCAAGGTATAACGGGTTTAGATGGTATAACAGGCTTTCAGGGAGTCACTGGAGATCAGGGGCATACTGGTAGCCAAGGTTTTACAGGATTGGATGGAGTTACCGGTCTCATTGGTATAACGGGTTTTATAGGAGTGACTGGATTTCAAGGGCTCACTGGCGCTGAAGGTTATACAGGTGCTCAAGGGATCACCGGCATACTGGGAGTCACAGGACTGACAGGTGAAACCGGATTTCAAGGATTGACTGGCGCTCAGGGTCTGACAGGTGCCGCGGGCTATACCGGTCTACAGGGGATTACTGGTATCCCTGTAGGAGCCACTGGTATCTATAGCGTCAATTTCTATGCAGATGATTTTGCACTAGGTAATATATCTCAGAGTATAATCCTTGAAAAACCCGTACAGATAAATAAATGGAGAGTATTCGCTTATGAGACGGGTGCCGCGCAAATGAGGCTCGATGTGGGGCAGTATCCCCCATCTTTCCAGATGGATGCCGGAGCTACGGGTCCCTATCTCAATCTCGAAGGAGTACGTACCAGCACGGATTTCACGAACTGGGCGGGTACTACAGGGGCATATGATGAGTTGCTGAAAGTCTCTTTCGTGAGCGTGACTGGTATAAAGTCTTTGGGGTTAAACCTGTACTATAGCAAGGCATAATCGATGCAGATATTTCCTTTGGGCTATAGGTTGATGGATGAGGACCTCAATATCACATTTCAGAGAAAATTGTCATTCGCCTACGGCCCCCTTTCACAATATAATCCTTTTTTTGTGGCCTATGAAATAGGCACTGTGAGTAGTAGCCTGGTATACACCAGGCTAGGGCCGCAGTATAGGATACCTTACAACATAAAAGTGGGTACTTATCGTGCTAATTTTATAGTGGGGGATGAGTGGGCGACAGGTAATTACAGAATAATCTGGAGCTATCAGACCTGTGAGGGGGATCCGACCGTGGTAGTATCAGAAGATTTTCAAATAGCTACGAGCTATAGTAGAGGTAGTAGCGAGGGCCTGACTGTTACGCTGCCATAAAAGGAAAATTATATGAGCCTAATAGTAGTCGTAGGATGTGGTGGAGCAGGTGGTGCCACTGGGATGCACGGGCTGCAGTATAACAATGTAGTCCGTTATCAGGCTGTGACTACTGTTGGAGAAGAGGTTTGGATGACGTCCAGCTCCAGTGTGTACTCATTTCTCACATGGACTCGATCTGGTACCAATCTGACGGTCACCCGTTTTAATCATGGTTTGACTGTAGGGAATTTCGTCATAGTAAAATTTGTCAATATAGATATGGTGACGGGGCCGGTTACTGCCGTGACTGCGAATACTTTTACGTTAGCTACTCAGAATACGGGGGACTCTGGAGGGTCGACCGCCACGTATAATGTAGGATTTTCCTATGTGCACAATAACAATCCTAAAACAGGCGGGACTATATCTCTGCCCTCCGGCAGTAACTCCGATATACAGCTGATATCTATGAGGATTAGGACAGGGCTGCGTGCCGGGACTACATACGATCTCGTAGTCCCAGTTTCTGCGTTTAATGCGTTTGGTCGGAATACCTATTTAGGAGATACTTACATACCAAACTATTCCATTCGACAAGACGTAGATTTCCTTTCTGCCGTGGGTGCGACTATAGGCACTGCTGTCGCAGGATCCTATACCACATTTAGATTTGCTAATTTAGGTCTGGGCAACCAGTCTCGATATATGATATTAGATTTTTAAACTAAGGAATGAATAGTGTCTCGAATAGTCAGTGGTACTTTATTCGTTGAAAGTTTTGTGTCTACCGGGAATCCGGGGGAATATACTTTCACGAATGCTATATATGAGAACCAGGCGGACCCTACTGGCGCTGGCTCTCTGGCTATTACTCCTGGCTACATACTATTTGTAAATGCTATAGATCCAAATACTGCCTCGCCCCTCCCTGGGGTTGTAATTCGATTCAAAATCACGCAGGTGATTGCTGCGGATGGGCTGCATCTTTCTGCTAAAATCCTATGGGACGATGAGTATACCCAGGATGATGAGCCCCAGAACGCCTCTTTTGCTTTAATATCCGAGCCTACAGTATACCATCAATTCGGGCTACCTGAATCCGAGATAGTCTATCCTAATCTACAGGGCGGTACTTACGAAAATGCCATTGTAAAAGATATCAGGCATATTACGGATAAGTTAGGTTTGTCAGGTATTGGCGGATTTACGGGTGTGGGGGCTACAGGCTTACCAGGACCGACTGGGTGGCAGGGAGTAACTGGAGATCAGGGTCATACCGGTGTCAGCCTCCCGGGGGTCACGGGATTACCTGGTCCTACAGGTTGGATGGGTGTTACAGGCCCTGCGGGTGCCCCACAAGGAGAGACTGGAGTACAAGGCACGCGAGGTGCCACAGGAATAATCGGTCAGCAAGGTTTAACTGGATTACAGGGGTATACCGGAGCCGTAGGGTTAGGCAATACTGGTTTACAGGGCTCGACAGGATTGATGGGGCCTACTGGATTTTTTGGTACGGTCACCTGTTTTGATCTTAAAGCCATTACCTCTCCGAGTACTACACATAAAGCCTATGTTAATCGAGGGATTTATTCTAGCTTCGTGAATCTTAGTCCGAGTAGTTTTATTGGGACTATAGGAACATTAGAGTATAGTTCGTCTCAGTATTATAACGAGTGGTTTAGAGATCTCTCTGAAAATAACTGGGTGAGTAATGTTGCTGGGTACGGGATATTTCTTCTTTACTCTTATTCCATAGGCAGTCTAGACAAGAATATCATTTCCAAAATAGTCGCTACAGGATGGATGCAGACGCATAGTTTTGGTGTAGGTTCAAATAATCCTGTAGCTGTGTTCGAGATATGGAATAATGCATCTGGTAGCTGGATTCTCGTAGGGCAGGGTTCTGTAAATTCTCCCGTAGACGAAAAGTTGACAAACTCTTTTTTAGAAGCGTATGAAGATATCTCAGATTATATAGACGATACAAACAGGATTAATCTCAGGGTAAGATTTTCAAGCGCATTCATTACAGGTATCACGTATCAGCTGCTCACAAACTACACCGTAGTTTGCGTAGACACACGTCCTATTGGTCTTAAAGGGGAGACTGGAGCTCAAGGATATACGGGAGTAGGCACAATAGGATTTACAGGATTACAAGGGGCTACTGGGCATCAAGGAACAACAGGCTACCAAGGGCACACTGGTGCTCAAGCAGAGACGGGTTTACAAGGGCATACCGGATTACAAGGGGCTACTGGCTTAGAAGGGGCTACTGGGAATCAAGGAGTAACAGGCTACCAAGGGCATACTGGATTAGGATTGCAAGGTTATACAGGATTGTCTGGTATTACCGGACTTCTTGGAGTTACAGGACTTTCTGGTGCTACTGGACAAGGAGTTCAAGGGCATACTGGATTACAAGGGGCTACTGGTTTAGAAGGGGCTACTGGGAATCAAGGAGTAACAGGCTACCAAGGGCATACTGGATTAGGATTACAAGGTTATACAGGATTGTCTGGTATTACCGGACTTTTTGGAGTTACAGGACTCTCTGGTGTTACTGGACAAGGAGTTCAAGGGCATACCGGTAGTCAAGGATACACAGGATCTCAAGGATACACAGGATTTCAGGGATATACAGGATTACAAGGTCATACTGGAATAGACGGAGTAACGGGTCTTGTCGGAGAAACCGGGATTCGAGGACATACTGGTGCAGGTATACAAGGGGTAACAGGAATATCGGGATTACAGGGTCATACTGGTTCTCAAGGCCATACCGGAATTGGTCTTCAAGGAGCTACAGGTATTATTGGTCCCGCAGCTGTTGCTGGAGAAATTCCTAGTAACACAGTTATCCTCAGTAGTGCTCAAGGAGTGACAGGATCTTCTTTAATAGATATCCCTGGGATGTCTACCACGATAACACTAGATAGTAGCGCTCGTATATATGGGTCGATGACTTATGAATGGATACAACAAGGAGAAGGTGCTTATTCTACTGCTGCTTTTGCAGTTAGTATAAATGGTGTCGATAGCGATGAGATCCATAGTGTATTGGCGGCTGGTGAAGACGGTACTGTCCATTTTCTCAGTGATGAGCTAGCTCCTGGTACATATACCGTCAAAGGACGATTTAGGAGAATTGATGGAGTTAAAATAGTATCTATTAGTAGAGCTCAATTGGTAGCTATCGGTCTTGAAAGTGCTTTCGGAGCTACCGGTGTGAAAGGTGTGACAGGATTAGATGGAGTCACTGGATTAATTGGTATAACTGGTATAATAGGAATTACCGGAGCGCAAGGATATACTGGAGCACAAGGATATACTGGAGCGCAAGGATATACCGGAGCGCAAGGCTATACAGGTTTTCAAGGATTTACAGGTGCTCAGGGATTTACAGGAGCACAAGGCTACACGGGAGCCCAGGGATATACTGGAGTTCAAGGAATTACGGGAATAATAGGTATTACCGGAGCACAGGGATACACCGGTGCTCAGGGTTATACAGGAGCCCAGGGCTACACAGGAGCCCAAGGATTTACAGGTGCTCAAGGATACACCGGTGCTCAGGGTTATACTGGCGCACAGGGATACACAGGAGCGCAAGGGTATACTGGCGCACAGGGATACACAGGAGCCCAAGGGTACACAGGAGCCCAAGGGTATACGGGAGCTCAAGGGTACACGGGAGCCCAAGGATACACTGGAATAATAGGAGTTACTGGCTTAATAGGTATTACAGGAGCTCAAGGATATACTGGAGCTCAGGGATATACCGGTGCTCAAGGCTATACAGGAATAGGCGGAGTTACTGGATTAATAGGATTGACAGGTGCCCAAGGTTACACGGGAGCTCAGGGTTATACAGGAGTAAATGGGGTCACTGGACTTATAGGTATTACAGGAGCACAGGGATATACAGGAGCTCAGGGATATACTGGTATCATTGGTACTACTGGACTCATAGGATTTACAGGCGCTCAGGGTTATACAGGATCTCAGGGCTATACTGGAGTACAAGGAGTCACTGGACTTATTGGTATAACAGGGGCCCAGGGACATACCGGGGCCCAGGGGTACACTGGGGTAGTAGGTGTAACAGGCTTAATAGGTCTAACAGGTTCACAGGGCTACACGGGTGCTCAAGGTTGCACTGGCATAGTAGGGACTACAGGTTTTATAGGACTTACGGGTGCTCAAGGATATACAGGAGCCCAGGGATACACGGGTGCTCAGGGATATACCGGTGTAATAGGAGTCACTGGACTTGTAGGTCTTACAGGGGCCCAGGGTCATACCGGAAGTCAAGGCTACACCGGTCTCTCAGGGGTCACTGGACTGATTGGTATCACAGGAGCCCAGGGGTATACAGGAGCTCAAGGATACACTGGAATAGTAGGGGTCACGGGTCTCATCGGACTGACAGGTGCTCAAGGCTATACCGGGGCGCAGGGATATACAGGGACAGCAGGCGTCACAGGCCTTATAGGTTTAACGGGTGCACAAGGCCACACAGGGTCTCAAGGACTCACAGGATATATCGGAGTTACTGGATTAATAGGATTGACAGGTGCTCAGGGTATAACTGGAGCGCAGGGATACACAGGCTTAATAGGAATTACAGGATTCCAAGGAATTACTGGTCTCATTGGCTTGACAGGGGCTCAAGGTTTTACAGGATTAATCGGAGTCACTGGACTCATAGGACTCACTGGTGCGCAAGGTTTAACTGGAGCTCAGGGATACACGGGTTCTGCGGGAGTCACGGGACTGATAGGTCTAACAGGAGCTCAGGGTCTTACAGGAGCTCAAGGGCTCACAGGATTAATTGGCGTAACTGGATTCCAGGGTGTCACCGGTTTAATTGGTCTAACCGGGGCTCAAGGGTATACTGGAGTATGGGGACACACGGGAAGCCAAGGAACAACAGGACTAATCGGTTTAACGGGCGCACAGGGTCTCACTGGAGCTCAGGGATATACGGGCAGTGCTGGAGTCACTGGCCTAATAGGATTCACTGGCTCTCAAGGTATCACCGGTTTAGGAGCGTATGGCACTACTGGATTTCAAGGAGAAACGGGGGCACAGGGATATACGGGAGTCGCCGGAGTCACCGGATTAATTGGAGATACAGGTACTAAAGGCCATACAGGATCTCAGGGATTAACTGGACAATCTGGAATAACTGGTTTAATTGGAGAAACAGGCAATCAAGGAACTACAGGATCTCAAGGATTAACCGGGATAGTTGGAGCAACAGGCTCACAAGGCTATACCGGAACAATTGGTTTAACAGGACTTATAGGGGAAACTGGAGCTCAAGGGCATACAGGAATAAAAGGTGCTGGAATAAACTATAGATATACGCACAATTTAGGAATACCTTCTGCAGGAACCAGATATTTAAGGACAGGACAGGCAGTAGAATGCTCCAGTGCAGGAGATCGAGTAGATCTTGCTTCCACATTAACAGACATTACGGTACAGGTGGATATAGCTGATGCGAGCAGAGCTTTTAATGTAGAAGTTTTGACTTCTCCTTCTACGTCACCGAGTGTGCTGTCAACGCTCAATCTACCTGCTAGTAATACGTCTGCCTATGCGACAGGAGTGACGGGGGCAATAAGTGCAAATACGGAAGTAGGAGTGCGTGTAAAAAGATCAAACGGGAGTGGGGGATCTACTTTCAATTACATAAACGCTACCATAGTTCTAAAGCAGTAATGAGAGGCTAAAATAGATGTCTGTGTTGATAATAAAATTAAACCCAAGCAGATTGTCGGATGTCCTCATAAAAGATATGGGAATAATAATTCCCTATCCTTTCGGCTATGAGACTTTTACTGACACGGGCAATTTTGAGAATGCTCGTGTATCAAATGATCTATACGCATACTGTACGGATAATTTCTATGGCGTAGACTCTTCCACGTTAATACTAAATAACGGTACATCAGATATACTGCAGAGTGACATACCTACATTTTTGGCTGATCTGACTGGTGTTCGTGGTGCGACGGGATATCAGGGATATACCGGTCTAATAGGAGATACAGGTGTACAAGGATTGATGGGATATGTTGGAGTGACGGGTATATCCGGAGATACGGGTATTCAAGGTTATACGGGAGCTTTGGGAATTACGGGTGCTCCTGGTTTAGATTTTGCTGTAGATCAGGTCAGATATGTTGCGTTAAACGGGTCAGATGTGACAGGGGATGGATCCTATGTTAAACCGTATGCTACTGTAAAAAAAGCATGTGATTCAATATTAGATTCTTCGTCCACCAAGCCCTATTCGGTATATTTACATTCGGGACTTTATATAGAGGATCCATTCACAGTACCGCAAAATACTTTTATTTTCCCGCTAGATGAGTCTTCCATTATTCAGGCTGCAAATAATGGCGTGGATTTAATAACGATGTCAAATAATTCTGGTATAGGTTCTATGGAGATTCGAGGACCTACATCAGCTAATGCTATTAATATTACAGATGTCATAGGATTGATGGATGGCGTGTATGTCAGTGCCGGTTTGAATGCCTTTTATGTCCATGGAGCTCTGGCATCAGATAGCGAATTTATAGATTGCTATGTAGATTTGAATGTTTCTACCGGTCTTATTATTGAGGACCAGGCCATACATGTTACAATTAGAGGTTTATTCTCCTATGCATACACTAATGCAATAAAAGTGACCCGGGCAGCTCAAGTAGACTTTATGTCCTCTGCTATATACGGCACAGCATTAGGTATAGATATCAACGATACTAGTACTTCTATGAGAATAACTGGCGTAAAAATTAGTGATAGCACATCGGGGATAGAAACAGATGGGGCATCAACCACGACTATTAATGGATTATCATTTTTTAGTTGTACTACAGAGATAACACAGAAAGGCAGCAGCGTAATAACTATTTCGTCCGGGTTCATGAATCTACTTAATTTTGTGATAAGTGACTGGTCAAAGATAAACGGCCAGTATATAGATCAGTTCTCGGGGGCAGAAGGAGTAAGAATAATAGGAACTCTTAATGTGGGTGTCCCTGAAAAAATCAGTCCATCTACATTAGGGCAAGGTGGAGCAACTTCTCGTGATATCCTTATATACACATATAATATTACAGGTGGAGTATATACAGATGTCTCCAGTACGAGTCCATTTACATATCCCAGTAATCTTGCAAATTCTGCTATTTATCTTTCTACTAAAATAAAGGATTACAATAGTACGGCATATAAAACCACAGGTATGCTAGTATCCATTTCAACGGCAGCAGTACCGGGGACTGGCAGTATAGTAGCTGAATACTGGAACGGTGGGGGATGGGTATCTTTTAATAACATGTCTATTTCGACGAGTACCTATTTCACCTATGGTGGTAAACTTTTTGAGCGTGTCACCACATTTCCTCCTTTCGAACTAGTGAATTTCGAGATACAGATTGATGATCCAACTCTATGGATCGTCAATGATCCAATGACTCTTGGTACTAACTACTATTGGGTACGTTTTAGGCTGACCGCGCCTCTTACTACATTACCCGTTGTTAATTATATAAGAACCGGTACAAGCTTCTCATATTTTAGCTATGATGGATTCCAAATATATTCGGGTAAAGCCAGACCTCTCCGTGTGCTGTATATAGACAACAATACTTTCATGGGTACCAATAATGTACCTGGAAATGTAGATCTGTTTCTAGGGTCTGTAGGTGCGGGTAAAAATCAAAATGGTCTCATGGCTGGATCCTACAACAGTTTTGGATTTAATACAGTACTCCCATATGATGTAGATACCAGCTGCAGAATGCCACTGACCATATTTTATTCGGTATCGAGTGCAGCAGCTGGTACTGTGGAGTTGAAAATAAAATGGGATCTGTCTACCGACGATGCTCCTATCGATATTGCGTCAGGATCCCCCATATTGACTATGCAAACGACTACATTATCAATATCCATTGCAGCCAATAGCGAAAAAAAGCAGAAATATGTTACTACTTATTTCTCTATACCTGCTGCGATAACTTTTTCCAGTACTACACCCAATTTGATGTGGGTAGAGATTTCTAGGGATGCTCGATATTCTAATGCCAGTGACACCTATGTAGGAGATTTTAGAGTATTACAGGTACATCCTGCGTATTATGCCTGGAATAACGGGAGACATTTGTAATGAATTTGATTAATAGCGACATCAGATATTTAAAGGACTCTGGCTATAATATTATTACGACCAGCGGTTCTCCTGTCACTTTCGATAAAAACAGTCTTATTAATGTTGTACTTGTTGGGACTAGCACCCAGACGGTAAATATCACAGATGCTCGAGAGATGTATGCTGGTAAATATTTCCTTTTTCATAATAATAGCACACAAATATGCACCGTGTATGATGGTGCTGCCGCGGTCATATGCTCTATAGATCCTGAATGGACCACAAAAATAATATTGACAGATGCTACCACAGTAGCCGGGACTTGGATAGTCATTGACATAAACGCTGAGACTGGTATACAAGGAGAGACGGGTCTTTCTGGTATCACAGGCATCTCCGGAGCTACTGGTTTAGCAGGATATGTAGGCCTTACGGGAGCGCAAGGGTATACTGGTCTACAAGGAGAGACGGGTATCCGAGGTGAGACTGGACCTCAAGGTATCACCGGCTTAGGAGCATACGGCACTACTGGTTTTAAAGGAGAAACGGGGGCTCAAGGAGAGACCGGACTCCAGGGTGCTACAGGTCTAGGAGCATATGGTACAACAGGCTTTCAAGGGGAGACGGGAGCACAAGGTAATACTGGTATAGGTCTCCAAGGTACCACAGGATTAATTGGCGTTACAGGTCTCAAAGGAGATACAGGTTCTCAAGGCGCTACAGGAGTAATAGGACCTGCAGGAATCACAGGAGCCCCAGGCGTACAAGGTATCACTGGAGAACAGGGAATATTCGGAAATACGGGCTATATAGGGATAACTGGATTCCCTGGTATTACAGGACCAGGAGGAGTCCGCGGTGATACAGGCTTACAAGGAAATACTGGATCACAAGGTGTCACAGGATTAGGATCTTTTGGCACTACTGGATTTCAGGGAGAAACCGGATTATCAGGACAAACAGGAGCTCAAGGTTTAACGGGCTTGATAGGTTTTACTGGTTTGCTCGGTATTACTGGCGCTCAAGGAATTACTGGTGTAGCCAATTTTACATCAGGTACTTCTTTTCCTCCAAACCCTGAAAATAATGAACTTTTTTATGATAGCATAGATGATATCGTTTATTTCTGGGATGCAGGATCTCAATCCTGGATAGATATAAGCTCTGGAACTTTCGCTGAGACAGGAATACAGGGAGAAACAGGTACTGTAGGATTTACAGGATCCGCAGGAGCTACAGGAGCTCAGGGGCTCACGGGCTTAATTGGTGCTACAGGCTTTATAGGAGTCACTGGATTTCAAGGAGTAACCGGGACCCAAGGATTTACAGGATATGGAGGATCTACCGGGATAGTAGGTATAACAGGAACACAAGGTATAACAGGCGTAGCTAATTTCACTAGTGGAACAGTTTTTCCGATTAATCCACAGAATAATCAATTGTTCTACGATGAAGTAGATGACATCGTTTATTTCTGGGATATAACGTCTCTAGCATGGATAGATATAAGTACAGGCACTATTTCTGAAACGGGTCCGCAGGGAGCCACTGGTCACGAAGGAGTTACAGGCGCTCAAGGATTAACAGGAGCGCTAGGATTTACAGGAGCACTTGGATTAACTGGTGCTGTTGGTGTTACTGGCTCTCAAGGATTAACCGGAGCCCAGGGTTACACAGGTGCTCAGGGGCTGACTGGAGCTTTTGGGGTTACAGGTTTACAAGGATATACCGGTAATCAAGGCCCTACAGGTATTATAGGACAAACGGGTGCTCAAGGACTTACAGGATCTCAGGGATATACCGGTAATCAAGGAGTCACAGGCTTTCAAGGATATACAGGAACATATGGAGTCACAGGAGCACAAGGAGTCACAGGATTCCAGGGATATACAGGAGCCGTAGGAATAACAGGACTCATAGGAGCTACAGGTGCCCAAGGCTATACTGGCGTACAAGGTTTAACAGGTTTAGCTAATTTTACACGAGGCTCAACATTCCCAGTAGCGCCCTCCGATCGACAACTGTATTGGGATAATGAGGATGAGATCCTTTATTTCTATGATGCTGTTTCTACTGCATGGATAGATATCAGTTCGGGTACTCTGGCTGAGACAGGGATACAGGGGCTGACTGGCTCTCAAGGAGCCACGGGTACTCAGGGGGTAGGAATTTTGAGTAGAGGCGGTACAATATACAATCCCGCGGGATTGTATACTGGTGCAAATCTGATAATATGGAGAGCTCCATACAGTTGCACAGTCAGTGCTGTGAAAGGATATTTCGTAGGTGGGAACGGTATCACTGTAAATGCTCGTAAAAACGGATCTTTAAATCATTTGGCAACAAACTTGACTACATATACAGCGGATACATGGATAGACGGGGGAGCTGTCCAGAATACAGCCTATGTATCTGGAGATAAAATGGAAATGATGATAATAGGAGTGACAGGGGCATCCCTATTAGAAGTTTCTGTGCAGGTAGATCTTACGAGGCCTTAATAAATAATATTTAGAGGCAGATATGGCATTAAGAACAAAAACCATTGAATATGCTTTCACCGCGAATACGAGTAACGTAGCCTCGGCGATACGGTTGGATTTTACTCAGATTACCGTATATATTCCAGAGACTTCTTCCAGAACTTTCAGGTCTGTAATAGTACAAACCTGGGTGCGTGATGACCAGGCTACTGCAGGGAGTACAACAGATTGGCTGATTGGAATAAAATTAGGAGCAGTAGCAGCGGATGATGTGACAGTAACTAGCACTTTAACGAATACCGGCGACCACCAGTCCGCATTTTTTACCAGGGATGTCACGTCATATTTTAATACTAATTTTGGGGCTGCGGGGTCTCAGACCTGTCAAGTATCATTAACTATTACAGGAATAGCCACTAATAATCAATCTGCAAAATTAATAATAACATATGAATATGATGATGCGGCTACTACCAGGGTTAAAACGGTAAGAATACCTATAGAGAGTCAAATAGGATTGCTAACAAATGTCCTGGCTGAAGTAGGCACTAATCAAATACCTAATTTAAGCACATTTCTACCTGAAGCATCTATTACCTATAGAGATATTTTTTTCGAAATATACAGTAATGATGCAGGCAACTCCACTACTGGTTTCAGTCTCGAATTACAAACTGCGGCGGATGCCCTTTATAATACAGGCACTTTGAATCAGACTCTAAATACAGCGGTGCAATTTTATCATATATGGAAAAGAACGGATTTAGCTACTAATGCTGCTCAAGCATTTAAAGCTAGAAGCAATAACGTCACTAACAGATTTAATTGTTTATGTGTTCTTTTGATAGTGACATATGAATATGATCATTCTTCCTCTACCACCATATTAAATTCAATAATGACTCGGATGGGGGACGAAATAGGATATGTAGGAGGGTCTGCATCTGCGGATCAAAATAGATTTGTTAAAACACTCCTAATAGAAGAACCTGAAACGATAACATTAAAACAAAGCGGTGTAATGTGCTCCGTCTCAGATTCCGGTACAGATACTATAGTGATAAAATGTGATGTTCAAGCGACAAGAACATACACACTCACTGCAGGATCGGTACAGTCTGGAAATCGATATTTTCTTCATAGATTTGATAGTGGAGGAGCTCAGGGAGCTGGTATGACTTTGGCACGGGGCCAAAGTACTCTCACTATAGATTGGTATAGGACATCTGCCTCGGCGGGTAGCCTAGGTACAAACTTCACCGGGCAAATTATTCTAAACTACACCAGTGGCAAGCATGCTAGCGGTGATGGAGTACATTTACACAGCACTTTTTGGAATGTTCAGAATACACCTGTAGGAGCCGTCCTTGTAGATTCTGCTGCTGTGGCCCCCAACATTCCCGAAAGTAACTACTATCTAGAGGGTTTTGGCTATAATTTATTAGGTATGTGGAGTCCGGCTGCCGGTGGTTTATCTTTTAGCGCCGAAATTCTGGCTGGAGAAGATGTAGAAGAGGGATGGATGCCTATTTATGGATCCATTTTTATTTCCGATGCGGAAATGGGGGTAATAACCGCATGGATGACTGGTAGAAAATATTTCAAAATGCATCCTACAGATCCTGATACCTCTGTAATGGCTGTTGAAGGCAGCAGAAAATACAGGACTATGGGGACTGCTGCTCTATGGTCCGGAATCTATGCATGTGTGACATATCATGCTATTACATATACTATCGCGGGACAGGTTTTAGGATATACTGGAAACGGATCAGGGATTACAATTAACATATACAGAAGTGACACTAAAGAATTAGTGCAGACAGCTACTACTGTAGCTGGTGGATCTTATACAGCAGCTTGGTATGATAATACTATACCTGTATATGTAGAGGCGCGGCAAGATGATGCTCATGTAGGACGTTCTAGAAATGGAGTGGCAGTATGAGATTTGATATTCTCTTACAAAATCCCAGTTCGGATTTTACGATTAATTTAAGTAATCCAGATCAGACTATGTATATAGTCTGGATCGTGGGTGATGAGCCTCAGTAGCATAAGGAAATAATTTATGTCCTTTCCTCTCAGTCCTGTAGATGGACAGATTTTTACTACGCCCATTGGCAGCCATTATCGATATTTTGCTGCTCAGACTAAATGGATAAAAGACGGTGCTACGCCTGTAGGCGTTACAGGTCTACAGGGTGTCACTGGTATAGGTTATGGGTCTACCGGTTTAATAGGACCCACAGGATTTGTAGGTTTTACAGGAGCACAGGGTCTGACGGGCAATTTAGGTTTGACAGGTTCAGCAGGTATAACAGGTCTACAAGGAGCGACAGGATTGCGGGGGCTCACAGGGGCTCAGGGCTATACAGGTATTCAAGGGTCGACAGGATTTCAAGGGCTCACCGGATCAGCGGGGGTGACTGGTTTACAAAATGCTACGGGTATCCAGGGACAAACTGGAGCTCAAGGATTAACGGGATTGATTGGAATAACTGGATTGCAAAATTCTACAGGTGCCCAGGGTCTCACCGGAGCGCAAGGACTCACAGGATTAGTCGGAATAACTGGTCTGCAAAATGCTACAGGTATACAGGGTCTCACTGGGGCTCAGGGATATACAGGAGCGCAGGGACTCACTGGATTAGTAGGAATAACGGGTCTACAGAATTCCACAGGCATACAGGGGCAAACTGGTGCTCAAGGGTTAACTGGGCTAATAGGAATAACTGGTCTACAGAATTCTACAGGTATCCAGGGACTGACTGGGGCTCAGGGTTTAACAGGATTGAGGGGTATAACAGGAATCGATGGAGTCACAGGGTTATGTGGACTCACAGGATCTCAAGGATTGACTGGGGCTCAAGGGTTAACCGGGCTAATAGGAATCACTGGATTGCAAAATGCTACAGGTATCCAGGGACAAACCGGAGCTCAGGGACTCACTGGGCTAATAGGAATAACTGGTCTACAGAATTCTACAGGTATACAGGGACTCACC
>OFNM01000009.1_pt1 | contig 18530 bp, 25 predicted proteins | sample 1542101 | NCBI WGS metagenome assembly OFNM01 (sample SAMN04958492, study PRJEB24370) | sediment metagenome | isolation source: lake sediment | place: USA: Lake Hill lake, St. Paul Island, Alaska | collected 2013 | reverse complement strand
ACCGCTTTGACTGGTAGTGAAACCCCCCATGATCTCTATTGTGTCCTCGCTATCATCTGGCACCACCATATTATACGGGGTGCCATATTCAGAGAAGGTAATGGTTGGTGCCGCGTGAACTCCTGGGGCCGGTATGCCTGCCAGCAATCCCAGGAGAACGAACAAGCTGATAAAGATGCGCCCTGGTTTCATGTTTCGCTCCATTCTGATCTGATCGGATTGAATAATTGCAGAAACGGGACAGAGCCTCCTCTGTCCCGTCATCCTGCGGCTGAGATTAGCCCGTAGGGAAAAGTTTCGCCAATAGGCGGTAGACCATGAACGCCAGGCCTACGCCGATCGTGATGCCCAACAGAATGGAGATCACGGGGATCAGGGCATTGAAGAAATCCGATGCCATTCCCAAGAGACTCTCGAGGAAAGTACTCATATCCAGACTCATTTATTCTCACCTCCTTTCGTGTCAGATTTTGTTGCTCAACCTGCCGCCGGAAATAAGCGGGCCAAAAGCCGGTACACCATGAAGGCAAGTCCTACGCCAATGGTGATACCGAGGAGAATTGCAATTATCGGGATCAGGGCATTGAACAGCTCTGATGCCAGACCCAGGAGCAGGGTTAGAAAGGTTGACATATCCAGACTCATTTGTTCTCACCTCCTTTGCTTGCTAGGTTATTCTGCGGATGACGCTCCAGGCTACCACTCCCAGACCCAGCAGCACCACCGCACTGAACATGAGGGCCATCCAGATCCAGATCGCAGGTGAATAGGTGACCCACAATGCTGCCACCAATCCGTAGAACTCAGCAGGGAACTCGATCATCGGAACCAGCCTACGATCACATCCAGGAACTCTCCCAGCAGCCGCCCCATTCCAACCGAGATGATCAATATCAAAGCACTGGCTGAAATGAACAGGACCAGCCAGGTTAGGAAGGTGATCAGCTGAGGGGGCAGAAGTTCAAGAATACCCACATGCACAATGTACACACAATGGGAGTGTTAGTCTACGATGTAAAACAGGGTACTCCCCCAAACAAAAAAGCCCCCATTGCGGGGGCCGTTGATTACAGTCTTAGGTTTTCTACCGGTGAAGCACGGCGGTGCGCCTGTTGCAGGTCCACCTCGGAGAGCTTGACGTAGACCCGCACCATCTCCATTGTGCTGTGTCCAAGTAATCTTTGGAGTGCCAATGAGGATCCACCATTACGCAGGAACATCACGGCGAAGGTGTGACGGAACCGGTGCGGATGGACGTTGGCAACCCCGGCCCTGTGTCCCAGGGATTGGAGACGGTGAGCCAGTTCGTCCCGGTCCAGGCGGCGGCCGGTCCTTGAGATCAGGAAGTGATCGGTGGGCTGGAGGGTGCCGCGGCTGGCCAGGTATTTCCAGAGCGCCTGCCCGGTCCTTGGTCCGAACTCCACGCGGCGTTCCTTGCTGCCTTTGCCCATTACGATGGCATAGCCCTCTTTGAGATGCAGGTCTCCAACAGATAGACATGATCGATCCCGATCAGATCTGAGAAGTCCTTCCAAGTCTTGATCTCACCTACCTGCTTCTGCCAGGCTAAATAATACTCAAACAATAAGGTATGAATGTTCACAGATACATAATACCAATTCCTTACCGTTTTGATAATGGGGGTTGACTTTTTATTGTCCGTGATGTACTATGTTGTAGTACTTGTACAACAGAATAGGACAATGAAAATGCCAGCTAAAAATGTAGAACAAATCAAAATATGGAAACCGGCTCACGAGTGGCTGATGAGCGTGAGCAATGCCTACAAGGCGCGGGGCCAGTCTTCTGCAAGTATGACCGCCCTGGCGTCTCAGGCAATCCTATCCATCCCCATGCCCAATGGCAACGGAAACACCGGAGCTGAGGATCCCAATCGCCACTATTCCATTGACGATTATATTGGGCACGAGTCTGAGATCCCCACAAAAGATCTGCTGACCAGCAGGGATGCGAAGGTGAAGCCATGACCACATTCGAGATCAACCAACGCATTGCAGACCTGATCGCAGCAGCCAAAGAAACCGTGGCTCTGATAGATAAGTGCGAAGCGAAGGTAAAGGCATGACTCGCAAATCTAAATCTGACTATCCCTCCAATTGGAGAGCGATCGCAGATCGAGTAAAGATTGATGCTGGATATAAGTGCATCCGCTGTGGTCATCCTCACGACTATGAAACTGGATATGTCCTCACGGTTCACCACCTTGATCTTGATCCACAGAATTGTGAATGGTGGAACCTCGTAGCTCTTTGCCAAAGGTGCCATCTGGTAATTCAGGCAAAGGTAGTAATGGAGCAGACCTGGATGTTTGAATTTTCAGAATGGTTCAAGCCATATGCCGCAGGTTACTATGCCAAGCTTTATGGTTATCCAAATCATTCTGACCGTGCCTGGGTTTGTGAAAACCTAGACCTTCTCCTCGGATATGTAACACCTTCAATAGCCGACGCCTTTCTGTCAGGTTTTGACAAGGCGAGTTTTCCAATCCCTAGTAGGTGTCCATTTTGGCCCTAATGTTTATAGACGACTCGCCTTGTTTCGTTGAAGTCTCCTCAGCTGAAGCAGTTGCTCAAGTGCAGGAAAGGAACCAGGATACCAATGTCTAAACGTGGCGCAAAAACCTTCAAAGCAAATTATCGCACCGCGAGATCCGCAAAAGAATTCACTAAAGCCTACGCAGATGGCCGCCAGAAATCTCTCTCATGGCGCAGATACGTTGCAAAGTTGTATGCAACAAAAACCAAGTTAGAGAAGCGTAGTGTAAAGCAGGCCATTCGAGAATTCCTACAGGGTAGATCACATAATTCGTCTCCGAAGAAGATCCCGTTTGGGCCAAAGCTTTTATAACCGAAGTCTCCGCAGACGAAGCCGCTGCCTAGTCTGCGTGACTGGCCAGCCGGGGCCTTCCCGGTAATCTCCTTCGGTCTCCGTGACCGGCACGGGTGACCTCCTTCACCCGAAGCGTATGCCGGTCACGCCCGGAGAGAAAAGGACATTAAGCATGGTCGAAGATTTTTATGCTTGGGCAATTGATACAAAAGAGCATGGGTATATCGGAAGATTTTGGAACTTTGGTACACCATCAAATATACCTTTGAACATGCTGGGTTGCGTGGTGTCTCTATTTGAAACTAGAGACATTGCAAGAGATGCACTCCAATATGTTCGGGGGGCATTCAAAAAGGCCGTGGTGGTTAGAGTAAGGATTTTCATTCGACCGGAGACTCCACATGCCTAAGTCATTCTACGAAGTCAGAGAACTCAAAGCAAATTGGAAATCAGATCCCATCTGGGACATTGAAGACACCGAAGGCTTTGAAGATCACAAAGTAGAACTCAAAGCATATCGCCTGGAGATGGGGACGTCCTGGGCAAAGCAGAATGAGGAGCGTCTCCAGAAGCGTGCCGCTGAATTGGAGTGCTCCGTCAGATTGGTGGAATACATCGAGATCCTGGAATACAGACTCGAACGTTTCGATGACCGCTTAGATAAGCACGACTTGGGATATACCTAATGTCTCCCGAAACCATCCCCTGGCTTTTATGCGGCGCCATCTGCCTGCTCCCACTATTGATCGGGGTCGGTTCCTACTTCGCCATGATCCAGATCACCAGCCGGTTCCCACTTCGTGAAGTATCGACCTGGACGGACAAGAACAAACGGAAGCACACCCAGACGGAATGGAGCTGGCAAACCAGGGAGGACAAGAAGTTCCATGATAGAGAGGAGAAAGAGGAATGACCCGCTTCAATGCCCTGCTCTCCGTCTACTCCTACCTGGACACCATCACCACCGGGCTGATCCTGCTGGCGGTCTGGGCGGCAAGCACCGGTCATCTCCTGGACTGGCTCACGGAACACCGGGGAAAGTTCCTTGTCCAGGTCTACTGGTTCCTGATCGTTATTTCCTACATCGCCGGACTCGTATTCATCGGATCCAATTATTGACCACAAGGAGGAAACCATGTCCATTGATTATGCCCCAACCAAACTGGTGCGTCCCACCGGTGTGCTCTCCGCCAGGTGGATCGGAGCCGTGGGCGATACCGGCCTGGTCCACATCCGAGTCTGGCAAATGGACCGGAAAACAGGACGCAGTACCCCTGTCCAGACCACAGCCCATTACTGCCAAAAACACAATATTTTATACCTGACATCGGACTATCCCAATGGGTGCCCAAATTGCATTGGCGCGAGCATATCTGGATAGCTCCGTTACAAGTTTGTAACACCCCTAGGACACGCGTAATATGCAAAGCCGACCTGTGAGACGGTTAGCCCTAAGAATGGCCTCCTACGCAAAGCGACACTCTTTTACAGATGTCGCCCGGAAGTTTGGAATCGTGGATCCACATGGGCAGCCTTCGCGTGGTCTGGCTTTGCGGATCATCCAGGGCTATGAACCGAAACGACCATATACCCGGACCAGGATCGGATTGCCTGAGAAGTTGCGCATCCCTAAACCCGTCACCATCAACCAGCTATTGCAGCTGCCTATCCAGGACATGCCGCCTGAGATCCTGCGCCTGGCACTTGAGAACCGTGAGGAATGGAAATGACATCTGGCTTATATTTCCTCAAGTTGGAATTGAATTACCTGAAGGACTCCACCTTCAACAAGAAACTGACCGACGCCCAGAAGTGGAGATACATCCAACTCTACATGCTGGCCAAGGATCTGAATGCGGGTGGATCTTTTATCTCTCATGGCAAGGAATTGGATCTGTCCGATATTGCCTACCACCTGCACATGGATGATGACCAGCTCCAGGCGGACATGGATGCGATCCAGGGCCTGGGCCTGATCTCGATGAATGGTCACGGTCCTTACTTGGTGCGGTTCGTCCAGGAACAGGAGACTCCCAGGACTGACGCGGAGCGAAAAGCTGATCAAAGAGAAAGGGATAGGTCACAAGGAAGTCACGAGCCTGTCACGGTTCGTGTCATAGAGTCAGAGTCAGAGTCAGAGTCAGAGTCAGAGTCAGATATAGAGTCAGAGTCAGAGGAAGAGTCGTCAGTCAGTGGATCTGCCCAACGAACGACAGACGACGACCGGTCCTTGACTGACCAAAAACGACGCATCTGTTCCCAGGCAGGAATACCCCCCAAGTATTCAAGTACGATCCTGACCAACCCGGAGATCTCCCCCAACGACATCCTGGCGCAACTGGCCTACAACCACTCCAGGAAAGGCAAGGTCAAGAACCCAGGCTATGTCACCGGGATGAACCTTGCCAAGGATCCACCAGAGAAGGCGGCAGCCAAATGGTACAACACGACCGAATGGATCATCCACTGCGATCATGCGCACAGGGCGAAACTGGGTCTGGACTTTCAAAGTGAACCAGAAGGGTTAGACACCTTGTCAGATGTGACTACACGAAACGCTATTCAAGCTGCCGAGGTCGAGAGAAAAGCAAAGAAATTCCTGCGAGGAGATGCTGCATGACCACCATCTTTTCTGAATTTGAGGGGTCCCCTTTTATTTCAATTGGATTTGAGAAAGCTCTGGTGTACTACGTCAAGCACTATGGCGAGTTCACCAGCCTGGACAAGTTCGCGCACGAATGTGAAGTCAATCCAGAATGGGTGCGACGCTGCGCCCATTCTGCTGCATCGAAAGGATTGATCAAACTGACCCGGCTGGAGGATACGGCCGGGAGACCGTACAAGGTCACTGTGATCGAGGAGGAGACACTATGAAGAATAAACTGATTGGATCCATTGTTGCCACGGTTCTTTGCCTGGTGATTGTAGTTTCTTTGCTACCAATCATTCCAGCTAATGCGGATGAATACGGGGATGAGATTATTACAGACGGTGGGATGGAGGAATGGACGGACGTCAATGACCTTACCAACTGGTCAGAAACCGTAGCGGGAGATACCACTCAAGAAACGGGGGCTGGAAATAAGTACGCTGGTTCTTATTCTGCTAAATTATTTAATGCGGGTGCAACCGCGGGCGTTGCTCAGAGTATAACATTGAGCGCCGGAGTAACTTACCGCCTTAGTGGTTGGGTAAAAGCAGGTGTGACCAATTATATGTGTGTCGAGGTTCATTTATCTGGATCACCTTGGACATCCTTTGTACATAATACCCCTGCTGGGGTAACTGAATATTTCTCAGAAACCTTTGTGGCGGTGGGCACCGAAATCTATATATTTGTCGGTTCTATTATTGGCGGAACAGGATACGTTGACGCTCTGTCGCTTCAGGAAATACTCCCAACTCCCACGCCAACCAATACTGATACCTTTACCCCCACTTTCACCTTCACACCTACTGAAACTAACACCTCCACTTTTACATCCACTTTCACACCAACCATCACATTCACTCCTACCTTCACTTTTACTCCAACTGAAACAAACACCCCCACATTCACCCCCACTTTCACAACAACCTTTACCCCCACTTATACCCGCACTCCCACCAATACCAGGACACTTATCCCGCCCGAGGTCCTGACCTCTACCTACGAAGCCGCCTATGCCTACTACATGGGTGTGGCTGCGGACAGTTATCCCACCACCATCATCCTCAGCATCCTGTGCGGGATCTTCCTGCTGGCGTTCATCTCGTGGGGTGTGTTCACTTTCGTCAAAAGGAAACGATGAGCAGCCGCCGCCTGCCAGCTCTCCTGCTGATCATCGGTGCCGTCCTGCGTGTCGCCAGGACCGGGGCTGCTGCCATCTGGTTCGATGAGAGCAATACTCTCTACCGTGCTTCAATTCCCTTCCACACCCTCTTCACTGAAACATCTGAAAACTCAGGGGATCTCCTGTTGGAAATAATACTGCGTCCGTTGCTGGCCCTCAGCCATTCGGTATGGATGCTGCGCCTGCCATCCATGCTCGCAGGTCTGGCAAGTCTGTGGCTGGTCTGGAAACTGATGGAGCGCCTGGACTTCACCATCTCCCAGCAGATCCTTACTTCTGCAATCGTCGCCTTCCTGCCCGGCCTGCTGTGGATGGCCCAGGACGCCCGCTCCTACGGCCTACTGGCCTGCCTGTTCCTGGCTGCGCTCTGGTTCGCCCTGGAGAGTCGCTGGCTGGGATTGCTGGCCGTCTGTGGGCTTACAGTATATTCCCACAACACCGGTGCTATTTGCGCAGGAGCGGCAATTGCGATCGCAATTTATCTCTACCCGTGGAAAGCCCGACCTATTCTCCTGGTTGCTCTGGGTACGATCCTGGCCTGGATCCCGGCCATCCTTCGCATGCTTGACCATTGGATCATCCAGCAGCCCTGGAGACCACAGGTGACATTGCCCTGGTTGGTAACATCGACGATCCAGGCTTTATGGCCCATGCTGTATGGCGGCTGGTTCACCCTGGCCACATTCATCACCCTGGTCCTGACATTGCTGCTCCTGTTCTCCAGGGTAAAAGCGCATGGGCGCATCGTACCCATGCTGGCATGGCTGCTGCCTTACACCGGGTTGGTCGTCTTCTCCCTGGTGGTGAAGAATAACATGGTCCAGTACCGCACCCTGATGCCAATGTTGTTCCCATTTGCATTGTGGCTTGGGTGGGAACTTGGGCACAAACGAAAGAGCAATCCTGTCATGCCGGTGCTCTGGATCGGGATGCTGATAGCCGGGATGGTGATCTGGGATCCATCCGAACGCGGTGGGCACCTGGACCAGGTTGCGGACCAGATCCGTTCTCAATGGAGAACAGGAGACTCGCTGCTCTACACCACCACCACGGTAGGGCTGCCCTTTGATTATTATCTTGGAGATCTGCCCCACACCTGGGATGATACCGTGCGCAGTGAGTTCCTGCTCAATCCTTTCACCGTACGCTCGGAGGTATCCATCCCAACCATCACACGTTCCTGGGTGATCTACTCGGATGATCCGCTGATCACTCCAGCAGAGAGGGAGGTCCTGAGAGACCTGGCTCATCACCAGCAACCTTTGTTCACCGTTCGCTATGTTCAAGCCGCCCAAATACATGTCTACCTTGTGGAGGAACCATGACCAGAAAACCCAATACCTTTGAGATATTTTCGTACAAGAAACTCGACGCGGATTATCACGACCGCCTGTTGTCTGCTGCCGGACTATTGGACAAAGGCAGGAAACCGGAAGAGGTTGCCGAGATGGTGGGGAGGGGACAGGCATTGATCGGAGTGTGGATCTTCTTTGCAAGCAATTACATGGTGTTGACCGGCATTCGTCCCCAATGATAAAACGTCTTCCCCTTCTCCTGGCAGCCTCCGGTATCCTGCTGCGCGCCATTCCGGTCTGGGCCACCCGCACCTGGTATGACGAGAATTTCAGCATCCTGCTTTCACGCCTACCGATCCCCCGCCTGCTGGCTGCCACGGCTGGAGACGTGCATCCCCCACTCTGGTATTTACTGTGCTGGCCTCTTGGTCATATCCCAGGTATCCCCGCCTGGATGATCGTCCGGCTGCCGTCCGTGCTGGCCAGCATCGCCACTTTGTGGGTATGGTGGCAGATCTTGAAACTCACTGTTCCCGGCAACAAGGTACGAATGGTTGCCTTCGCCTTGTTCTGCTTCCTGCCACAGCAGATCTATTACGCCCAGGAAGGGCGCATGTACGCCCTGCTGACATTACTGGTGCTCTTAGGATGGTTGTGCATCCTGCGCAAACAGTGGGTCTGGCTGGCCGTGGCCACGGCGCTCATGCTATACCTGCATAATTATGGATTGTTCTACGCGGCTGCGCTGTGGTTGGCTGCCATCGTCTACGATCGTAGGAACTGGAAGGCTGTGACCATTGCCATCAGCTGTGCAGGTCTTGCTTTTATTCCCTGGTTGATCATCCTGCTCCGCCAGATGTCCCAGATCCACGGTAGCTATTGGATGGTCGCCATCTCCCTGGCAACCATCCTGAGAGACCTGGCGCATGTCTATTTTGTGATCATCAGTGTTTCATCGGAACTGCTGGTGATCGCCGTTTTCTATGGGATCCTGACCTGGGTGCTGATCCGGGCTTTGCGCCGCCATGCCATGAACTGGCCTATATTCATCCTGGCATTACTTCCGTCCATCCTGGTTGCCGTGGTGAGTTTCGCCTGGCAGCCGATCAACCTGGCCAGGGCGCTGATCCCGTCCGGTGCGTTCATCGCATTGTTATTCGCAGAACCGGTGGAGGATCTGAAACCGGTCCCGCTATTGCTGCTGTCAATATTCTTTCTACCCTTGCTGGTGGAGAACCTGGCCGGTACCGCCTTCCGTTACCGCTGGGTGGATGCGGTTGTAGAAAAGACGATGGCAGCCTACCAGATGATCGATGATCAATGGCAGGAGGGAGATCTGCTCTATTCCGCCGACCTTGGAATATTCATCAGTGGGTCGGTCTACTGGAAAAATATTGACAATGCTATGGCGGTAGAGATGTGCGGGCCTGTACGAGGTGGACTGACAACCACCACAATGGACGCGCTGGGAATAATCCGTGGTCCTCTGCCGTCGCATGTGGATGGGCGCATCTGGGTGATCTCGGCTGAGACACCCTTCAACCCAACCTGCGAGAATGAGTACCTGGCAAGCAAGGGGCTGCTGGATAATCAACCATTGGCCTGTGCCCAGGAGAATGAACTGGTGAAGTCCTGCGTGTACCTGGTGGAACCTTGACCCCTAAATCCAAGATCCCAAAGACCGTCACGGATACCCAGCTGCTTCGTTCAATGGCGCGTAGACGGGGCATTATTCTTAGGACCATCAGCCGGGTGTTCCGCCATTCCGCCTCACCCACTGAGAATGTCGCCTCCACTCGAAATGGGAAAATGGGTGTGGACCATACCAGCCAATCCACACCGCTGCATGGCAAGCGGGTTGATATTCCTGTGGAGGATCCTGACAAGCCTTCCACCGATTTGAGCCGCAAACCTAAAGGCATCATCCGCAAGTTGAAGTACCTGCCGGGAAAGCTCCGGCACTTCTGGCAGATCCTTCGCCCGCCTCTGACTCCTGATCAGCTGGAAGCATTGGAATTCTCCAAGTTGGAGAAAAGCAGGGATAGGCTCGCACAAAAGGAAGGGCGAAGGTACGGTATACAGACATCCAACAAGCTGGCACAGCTGGGGATGAGGGAATTACTGAATAGCCCGGACCCGAACAAACCCCGAAAGCTCAAATTGGTGCGCTGGTCCATGATCACCCGTGACGAACTATTTACAAAGATCGTCCTGCGCATGAACACCAACCCCAAGCACCTGCCTGCCTACGTCCGTGTCTCTGAGCTGGGACGTGATCAGCTTTATTCTGATGAGCTGCTCCCCACCATCGGCCACTTCGTAAAATGGGACTCGGATGATTACGGTGTTACTCTCACCATCTTCCGCCACGGCCTGGATGGGCTGCCTGAGTTCGTCACCACTGAGGATTTGTGGAAACGTTGCCCGGAGAATAAGCCTCCCCTGACGGTCGCAGTGGGCTTCGGTGACAATTCATCCACCCATTTCATCGACCCCGCTGAATACCCACACCTGCTGGTCTGTGGCGGAACAGGATGGGGGAAAAGCAACACGGTCAACCAGATCCTCTGTTTCTGGCTATACCGCGGCATAACACCCAAGGAACTTCAGCTGGTCTTATTCGACTTGAAGAAAGGTATGGAGTTCTCGAGTTATGAGAACCTTCCCCACCTCTACCAGGATGATGTGGTCAAGACTGGCATCATCGAAGATCTGGAGGGGGTGCTGCCAACCCTGCGAAGGATGCAGGAAGTGCGAGATGTCCGCATGGAGCGTATCAAGAAGGCTGGCTACAAGAACTTCCAGGATTACAACCGGGGAGTAAAACAAATTGACCGACTGCCCGCCATCTTCCTGGTGTTCGATGAGTGGGCCAAGATCCGCCTCTCCAGATCCGGGATGGGTCCTATGGCCCTGGTGAAAGAAGTCACTCATTTAGCAAATACGACCGTGATGGATATATTCAAAAAGAGACTCCATGAAGACAGGATAAAACTTTATGACAGCATCCTGGACTTCGGAAAGGGAGTGCTCAAACTGCGCCAGTCCAAACACTTCGGGCTGGAAGCAGAGGAGATGCTGGCGGAGTTCACCAACCTCGCAAGAGCTGCGGGGATGTACGTCATCCTGTCCACCCAACACCCATCGAAGGAAGTCCTGACCGGTCTGATCATGATCAACTTCCCCACCCGGATCGTCCTCAACAGTTCCGTGGGTGGGTCGATGGCAGCCCTGGCAAGCCAGGGAGCATTTGGGTTGGAATATAAAGGACGTGCGGTCCTGCTGGACCGTGGCCAGGAGACCAAACTCCAGACACCTTATATAAGTCCTGACACCATCAAGGGCATCGTCCACAAGGCCATCACCGGGCAGGAGTTGAAGCGCACCAACGGAGTGGGCATCGAGGAAGTATTGACATATTCCCTGGAACATCTGGATGGGATGCTGGAGGTAACCAAGTTGTTCCAAATATTCAAGGATAAAAAGGTTCGTAAGAACTGGCTCTATGACAATCTCCGTGAAGCTGAGGGGCAGGAATATATCCTATCTGGCACCACTTATCGTGTCAGTCCACGAGGCAACCACGCTGCAAGGCGATTGATCCGTATAGATAAATAGATGGGGTGTGTAACCAAACACCATGTTTGGGAATTGGGAATTCGCTAAATGCTATTCTTCCTCCTCCTCGCTCCTCCTTCCATCCCGGCCTGTATCCTGTGGATCGACCGCCCGCCAATTGTGGATGATTACCGGCCTCCCCAATGCCCGCTGGAGCTGATGCTATCCTGGGATTGGTACGACCTGCGCCTGATAGATGGCGCTGGTGAGATCCTGTGCGAATGGCCTGCCAATGTCAGCCTCACCAATATCCCCTGCTCACCCAGCCCGGTCAAGAATTATCACATCGAGATCTGGTTGAACACCAATCAATATGTTTGTGACATTCGCGCACCAGCATTATCATCTGAGGCTGTGGCACTCCAGTGCCCGGAGTGGGTGGAGGAGTACAAGGCTGGAGAGCTGGAGATCCGGGGACCGTTCGAGATATGGACTCCGGCGATCGCCGCTCCTGCCTGTACGCTGCCCAGTGTTGACAATACCAAATCATTAGCCACAGCAATTGATTACCAATTCCTGGAAGGCCGTCTCAAATGGTGGGGGATTGACATATCCCCTCTGGACTGGCAGAACCGCTTCGATGAGCAGATCCGTGGTGCTGCGGACGTTGCCGGTGTTCCTGCTGTATTGCTCAAAGGGATGCTTGCCAACGAGAGCCAGTTCTGGCCATTGTGGACCGGGGACGCTGGAGAGGTGGGCTGGTTGCAGCTCACCTGGGATGGAGCAGATACCGCCCTGCGACATTCCCCGGAACTGTTCGCCCGCTATTGTCCTCGTGCATTGTGGATCGGTTGTGGAGGCGGGTACGACCTGCTGACAGCCAACCAGAAGGACCTGGTAAGATCGGAGCTGATAGCAGATCTGTCCGTGACAGGAACTCCGCTGGACGCGGCTGCAATGGCTACCAACGACCTGTGGATCTATGCCCACATCCTGAGAGCCTATGCGTGCCAGGCCCAGGCTACCTACCCGGAACTGGACACATGGAAGTCTGCTGCTGTGCTCTACAATGCCGGGACTAATTGTATCAAGGATGGTGTCATTTGTTCGCAGGGGAGAACATATCTTGATCAAGTGTGGAAATAAAAAGACCCGCACCGATTGAAGCGTAATGCCGGTGCGGGTGTACCTGCTGCCACAGGGCGCTATGGCAGGGAAGGACGTAACTCAGTGGCGCTCTTGAAACGGTAGCGCCTGGCCAGGGACCACAGATCCCTGGTCATTCTTATCCCATCCCGTAATACATGCACACGGGAAAATGGATCTTCTTTCCAGGGAACTGGAATTTCCACAACCATGAACCCTAACCGCTTTGCCTCCAACAGAACCTCCACATCGAAGGCCAGTCCCTCCAATTGGAGATTAGAGAAGATGACCTGTGCTGCCTGGTGGGAGAACATCTTGAAGCCGCACTGGGTATCTTTGATGTCAGGCAGCAGCAGGCTGGTCATCAAGTGGAAGAAGGACCCGCTAACTGCCCGCCTGGTGGTCTGGGTTACTTTTGACTTCCTCCGCTGGCGTGAACCGATCACCACTTCCGCCCTGGAGGCGTTCATCAGCAGCAGGAAGTCCACCACGGAAGAGGCGGGGGTGGAGAGATCACAGTCCGCCATGTAGCAGTAGGCACCTTTGGCCGCCAGCATCCCGGTCCGCACCGCCAATCCCTTGCCAGGCTTCGGAAGTTTTATCAGGCGTAAATTGGAGGCCAGCAGCCGGTGTCTATGCCAGCGTTCAACGATCTCGATGGTTCCATCCGTGGATCCGTTGTCCACCACAATGATCTCCCTGGGCATCAGCTGTGACAGTTGGAACAGGCAGAAGAGGATCCTGTCCTGCTCGTTCAGGGTGGGCACAATGATGGACAGGTCTCTCATGCCGCACCGCCTAAATAACTGAGCACCAGGTAGGAAGCGATCAGCCCCACCGTCCACACCACGGCGCAGATGGCCCCTACCTTTGTCGCTGTGCGGATCCTGAGTGGACCTGTATCATAGAACTCGATGCGGGCCGCCTTGGATGCGAACCCTTCCACCGGTCCATCCGCTGGCAATGGTCCCCGGAACGGCACCCAGGCATTGAGGATAAAGGATATTATCCCGAAGGTTCCCAGCCCACCTATCAAGGACCACAGGCAGGGGATGCAGTAGATGGACCTGAGAATGGTTGTCATAGGATCACCCTGGCAATACCCGCCACGATCATCACTGTCAACAACTGCAATTCCAAATAGATGATCCCTCCCAGGACGATCAGCAGAAAACTACCGGATAACCCGGTCAGATAGACCGCCATGAAGATGTTGAAGATGGCCAGGATGACCAGATTCACTTTCGTGATCACATAGCCCATGATCGGGCTGGGTGTCGGAAGATATTGAGAGATGGTTTCTGTATTGAGGGTGACGATGGCATTGACGATCCCATCCCAGATATGGGAGCCTCCTACGGATACCGTCCCTGGAGTGCCTGGAGATCCAGGATTACCTGGATTGCTAACTCCCCCACCGTTGGGGATTAGAGCGAGCTCCTGGTAGGTGGTGCCATTGCATACAAAATGTTCTGTGCTCAAATTCAGAACGCATCCGCCTATCTCCAGATAACCCGGAGTGGTTGGCATAAATACAAAATGCAAGTGGTAGCTATCTGATAGTTGGGCTGCCCAACCGCACTTGCTACCGGAGAAGGGGCCCTTCTTGAGAGTGCCTAATACCTGGCCCTGCTTTATTATTTGCCCCTCACTAAAGGTCTGGCCGGTTTCAAAGTGGAAATAAGCCAGGGTCACAGGCCCACCATCCACTCGAATAGCCATTGATACACCATCACTACAAACTGAGGTGATGGTACCGTCTGCTACGGCCACAACCTGGGGAGGCATTATATTAGTGCCATAATCATCCCCTCCCACAAAATCCACAGCCGAGGATCCTGGTACCATTTGAGCCCCGGTATGCACTCCCATTATTCCATACTGGGCTGAATATCCTGTTTTCCACGGGAAGCGTAGAGTTTCAGATCCGCCTTCAGAGGGCATCACGTAATATTCACAAATGTAATATGGTTCCTCTTCCACTATGACACATTCAACAAACGAAGACCACACCCCATTAGTTTCTAGATCCCATGTATCATAGGGAGGAGAAACTCCCACTAAGTTTACGATAGAGACATTCCAAAAATCACCCTCTCCGCTAATATTTGTTGTAGCATATACATTTGATTGTGCCTCTGGTGGGATCTCATCCAACAGTAATACCTCTATCACTTCTCGTATATCCTCGTTTACTGTCACCGAGCCATCTGCCCATTGGATCCCTGAATAGATATTAGTTGCAGTTGGTGTGAAAGTAATGGTTGGTGTTGGTGTGTTGGTGGTAGTAGGTGTGAGAGTGCTGGTAGGGGTGCTGGTGATGGTGGGTGTATTAGTTTCGGTTGGTGTGTTTGTGGGCGTTGGTGTTTCTATGGCACAATCGGAAGCGGTTTTCGACACGCAGATGTCATCGAAATAAATATCCCCGGTCATATTTACGACATGGATTTTCGCTTGAATATTGTAACTGGTGCTAATAAACACGCTACCTGAAACACTCTGCCAGGATCCGATAGTGGCTGTGGAGGTATAAAAATTGTGATCGGATCCATATTCGTTATTACCCCTTACTTCAACAAAAGCACTTCCATCGGCATTGACACGGTAAGCCCAATATGAAAGATACCAGGTATTGTTATATGTATCATTCACCGAATCGTTCGACGTAACACTGGAACTGCCGGTATAGGTGCTCTTCATGCTATAACTTCCGGTATGTGCCTGGTCACTGGAACGCGTGTAGTCTGTCCCTTCTGCCCAATTGCTGGCATCTGTTCCGGTTCCGCTCTCGAAGCTTGGGTTACTGGTGATCGGCGCCGCGTGAACCGGGATGGCTGGCACAATTGTCAGCATTATTATTAGCATAAGCGTGCTGGAGAACAGAACAACCTTGCGGCGCTTCATCATCCGATGATCCTTTTGATGGTGCTCTTGTTACCGGTGATCACATTCCACAACCTTTTCAGGTAGCCCGGCATGTATTTGAAAAACCACCAGATGACCAGCAACAGATCTATTCCCAGGAGCATCCAGGTGGCAATGCTGGAATACCGCATCAAGGCCATCAGGCTGCAATAAGGATCCGCCCCGATCCCGAACAATGGATAAAAGCGATCGGTGCACAATACCTGGTATCCATCCATTGAACTCAGATCAGTGGATCCCAGCCCGGCCGCCAGATCCAGCTCTCCTCCAAACCAGACGCTTGTCTCTGGGTCCACGTTCCCCACTGTGAATATGTCCCAGGGACCCGCGCCTGTTGAGCCCTTGTAATTAGATCCTCCACCAGCCTCTCCGATGTAAGCAATATCAGAAAAGAGATCCGGTTCCTGGCTTACCGCGCCTGCCGCCTCAGCCTCCCCTCCGGTTGCCTGGTATCCTGCTATGACCGTGCGGATGCTCTTCACAAAGTCCACCACCGCCTGGATGGTCGCCATCGGTTCTTTATCCATGTAGACATCACCCATGCTCTTGAGCGCATCCGTGTGCTCCGGGCACCATGCAAAATAATACATGATGGAGTTCCTGATATATTCCAGCCATTCCCCAACCCTGGGAATTGGAAGGGATATCCCAATGGATCCCAGGGTACCGGCGGTGAAAGATAATGAGCTCCAGGATATAAAACCATCCGGCCTGGAGAAGGCCTCGTTGCAGGCTATGATCCATTCAGCCGGAGGAGCTCCTGTATCTCCTGGGCCGCCCGGTATGATGCTGGCAGGCTGGGCCGAGTAAAGGGTGAATATGATCTTGCCGGTGTTGGACAGGAAATTGTCATCCCCATCTCTGACTCGTAATTTATAATTATTGGAGGTGGCGGTAAAGATGGTTTTGATCCTGTCCCCATCCCCTATTCTTAGATTGCATAAGGTGCCATAATCCTCCAGGGCCTCCCAGGTTGTACCACCATCATCCGATATGTCCACCAGGTAGGATCCAGTTCCAGCTCCGGCCTCATACCATTTGTTCTTGTCCGTGATCTCGATCGCATACTTTTGCCCGCTGGTAATATTCATTAGTGTTTTACCCGCTGCTGATTCTCCGGGGATGGTCCTGGCCTCCATAGTCAGGTTGACCATGTTGAGGAAATAGGCGTCCTCACAATCTGAGAAATCATCGATCCCGGTGCTGGCAACATATATTTCCATGCCCATGCTCTGGGTGTTATTCAAAAAATTGGAGTCCGCGTCATTAGCCCTTACTGCCCACACTTTGCCATAAGTGGCATAGACATAGATCGTGACCAGGTTCCCGTCTGGTGAGGATGCACACAGCAGGTTGGGATAATCCTCCAGATCGATCCAGGTGTTGCCGTTGTCATCCGAGATCTCCAGAGAATACCTGTTGAAACCATCATCCTTCCACGGCCCATCCACACTGACAAAACCGTAAATTGTTCCTGAGGTCAGGCCGGTGATATTCTCCCCGCTCGAATCAGATCCCTGGATAACTATCTCCTGGGTGGGTGTGGCACCATGAGAATATTTAGCACATCCGTCCACCTCTGGCGGATCCCCCGGATCCGTTACCTGCATGTTGGAGGTTGCATATAGTTTATAGCTCAGGTTGCCTGAGTTTCCCAGGTATGCGCCCGTGTCATGCACCCGGAAGGCATAAAAATATTTGATGAACGTCGTTGGATCGATCTGCTCATCCAGGGCAAAATATACTTTGACATGCCCCACCAGGTCCGTCAGGATGACGCACTCCACAAATGGGGCCGTGATGGTTTCATACCAGTTGTCTGGAATAAAATCCGCCTCCCCAGCCCTCAAGCCCAGATCCCCCCTGAAAGTATAAGCACCTCCAATGTTCGCCGGACCTCCGAATGTTTCCAGCATGTAATATCTTTTTTGTAATGCCTCGGATCCGCCAGAAGCATTGACATTCCAAGGGAGATACCAGGGCCGCTGTAATGGCCAGCCATTACTCCAGGAAGCATCCACCTGTTTTTGTTCTATGAATTCCCCGGTATCATATCGCAGTTCGCATCCGTCCAAAAACCTGTTGTAGGCTGCCACTCCATAGATATAAACCTGGAGTGTGCCGATGTTGGATAGGTAGTCGTCATCCGTATCATAGACACCCAGGTAAGTGGCCTGGTCGGTTGCGATCATCTGTAAATAATAGGTGTCGTTGTCAGGATCCGAACATCCAAGGGCTGGATTTGTTCCTATTGGAAACCAGGTTCCCCCGGATCCAACCTTGATGCCGATATCGGTTAGTTCCGGAGCGGTTCCGTTGTTGTGCCAATGACCTTCGTTTATCCTGACCACATACCAGGATCCAGGAGCAGGGTACTTCTGGCCCAGCACCACCTTCATGTTGGTGCCCGTGCTTTGATTTGAATATATGGTGAGGACCCCCAGGAGTGGGCCTAACGCGTATTGACCAGAACAATTTGTTTCATCGTTCAATATCGGGGATGTGGAAAATGTTATCTTGTGGGTGTTGGTGATTGTAAGCCCACCATAATAAGCATTCCACGCAAGTAAAAAAGTTTCCTGTGCCTGGCCTGGCGTTAGGTTTATATCCGCAGCATCTATCTTACCTTCCCATGTCAGGTTGCAGGATCCATTATTTCCATAAGGGCCGCCGCAGGCCTCGCTTACCATATCAAGCATCCCTGTGCCGGGGCTGCCCATGATTACATGAGCCCTGGGAGCCACGTCCCAGGTGGGATGTGCCTCCCCATAATTAGAAAACCAGGAGATGGATAATTCCACTTTATAATAAATATCCTGTACCTTGCACCCTTCACCCTCGCATAAGTTTTCCAGCATGAAAGCACCGTAACCGCTTTGACTGGTAGTGAAACCCCCCATGATAGATCGGAAGAGCGTCGTGT
>OFNM01000004.1_pt1 | contig 25651 bp, 15 predicted proteins | sample 1542101 | NCBI WGS metagenome assembly OFNM01 (sample SAMN04958492, study PRJEB24370) | sediment metagenome | isolation source: lake sediment | place: USA: Lake Hill lake, St. Paul Island, Alaska | collected 2013 | reverse complement strand
ATGAGGTGACTGGAGTTCAGACGTGTGCTCTTTTGATTAAATCCGAGTCATGTAATAAGGTGGCTTGTGGTTATAATAATTCTGCTATTATCAATACTAATTATATGCTATATATGACTGGGTTAAATACTTATGGTCAAGTTGGTGATGGAACAACTATTAATAGGTCTACTCATGTGGCTATTGCTCGTACCGGATCTTATTCTGATGTAGTTCCTAGCCTGTACCATTCATTATCTTTGGAAAAGTCAATGGGTAATATATGGGCGTGGGGTTATAATAACTATGGCCAGCTAGGTGATAATACTACACAGAATAGATCATCTCCTGTAGCTATAGTTAAAACAAGTTCATTTATTAAAGTTACGGCTGGAGATTATTTCTCAGCTGCTTTGGAAGATACAGGTGTAGTATGGACATGGGGTTATAATAATTCCGGACAGTTAGGAATAAACAATGTTTCAGCAGCGTCATCTCCTATAAGTATAATACGATCTTCATCATACAGTGATATATCAGCCGGTGATTCGCATATACTAGCCCTGGACGGTTATACTGGAATGATCTGGACTTGGGGTCTTAATACATCGGGTCAGTTAGGAGACGGCACTATTCAGGATAGATCTTCTCCTATAGCTATAATTAGAACAGCATCATATATAGCAATTGCGGCGGGTGTATCTACATCGTATGCTGTGGATTCTACTGGTCTTGTTTTTGGATGGGGTATTAATTCAAATAATGAAATTGGTAATTATTCTGCCATTAATTATTCATCTCCAGTTATAATAGCTAAGGTTACTTTTTAATGTCTTCCTTAATATTAAGAGGTGGGCCGGGACTCAGGATTCTTTTAACAGAGAATGCTGTAGTAGCTGATTTTTCCGGTGCACCACTTTCAGGTGATGCTCCATTAACAGTTAATTTTACAGATCTGTCTACAGGATCTCCTGCTTCATGGGATTGGGATTTCGGAGACGGCTCTTCGCATTCTACAGAGCAGTATCCTACTCACATTTATACGGTAGCCGGGGTTTATACAGTAGTTTTGTCTATTAATGGAGGAGCCAGTACTAAGACGCAAACAGATTATATTACGGTAAATTTAGTAGCTGATTTTTCTGGCACTCCAACTACCGGTAAAGTGCCTTTAACCGTTAATTTTACAGATCTGTCTATAGGAGTCCCTACATCATGGGATTGGGATTTCGGAGACGGTAGCTCTCACGGTACAGTTCAAAATCCGCAACATATCTATTCCACAGCGGGAACATATACGGTAATTTTGACCGCATCAAAAGGGGCTATATCTTCGATAGTAACAAAAATCAATTATGTCACTGCTCACATTAGAGCTGGATTTTCAGGATTACCTGTTATTGGTCAGCTACCTCTTATTGCTCAGTTCACTGATGAATCTTTAGGAGGAGGAATCATTTCTTGGGCATGGGATTTTGGAGATGGATCATCTATCATACATGCACAAAATCCCCGCCATTATTATATGCGTCCTGGATCACATACCATCAGCCTGACCGTTTCTAATGGAGTAGAATCCGACACTGAGACTAAAACAGGATATATAACCGTAGCTCCATATACATTAAATTTTTCTGGTACTCCCAGAACCGGTAATCCCCCCATAGTAGTACAATTTACAGATACCAGTACAGGAATAACTCCTGACGAAAAACTGTGGGAGTTTGGGGATGGGGACACATCTACAGAACAAAATCCGATACACGTTTATCGTAGATCTCAAATTTATAATGTTAAAATGACAGTACGAAAAAATTTGTAAAAGTTTTTACATTTTAAAAATGAATAAAAAATCAGAATAATCATTTAAATCAATTGATTAACTTTATAGGTTTGATATGTATTATTTTTCTATCATTATAGATAAGACAAAAGTTCAAGGAACTAATTCTAATTTTATATATTTATTTGATGAATCTGCTAATAATATTCCTGCCGGTTTTTGGTCCCATGTTATAGATTCTAATGGTTTTGATATCCGATTTTTCGATACAGATGGTTTAACAGAACTCAAACGAGAAATTGTGCTATATTCATCTATTACAAATATAGTTGAAGTGTGGGTACAGATCCCCTCTATTAGTGATATTGTAGACAAAGTAATTTGGTGTAAATATGGAGAAAGCGTTATATCGAATTCTTCAGAAGTTTGGACAGACTCTGGAATAGCTCAAGTCAATCATTTGAAATCTGATGGTTCTAATGTTGCTGATAGTGCTTATGGTATAACAGGTACACTTTTTCCCCCTGCTACATCATGCTCCGGTGTTATCCATGAAGGAGTGGACTGTACATCTGGGAGGATTCGTATTCCTCATAGTGTATATAGTAACCCTGGAAGCAATTCTTTTGCCGTTTCATTTTGGATGAATCTTGTAAATATTGCGGCATATGATCCAATTATTCAAAAACAGAACTTTGGAAGTGAGCAGTGGGGAGTATATCGAGGTGGTTCTGATAGTTACGGGTCCGCTGGAAAACGATTGAATTTATTTCTTTCATCGGCATCAGATTTTAGAGGCGGTTATACAGTCAACAATTATTCAGATGGAAACTGGCACCATGTTGTTGCTATATTTGATCAAGGCTTAGATACACTCAAATGCTATGTTGATGGATACATAGTAGGCATGGTGATTGACCATGTTACCCCTACGTGGCCCAATCCCGACAATACTGGGTATGAGGTGATAAATCCCAGTTTATCTTCTGATACAATAAAAGTTGATGAAATAAGATTCTATAAAACATTGCCAACTGAAGATGATATTTTAACACAATTTAATAATCAAAATGATCCCGCTACATTTTCTTTATGCGGTCCCGAAGAATCAAATTTAGTAGCTGATTTTTCAGCTAGTCCCTTGTCAGGAGTGGCTTCTTTATCAGTTCAATTCACGGATACCTCTCTAGGTACTCCTACTAGCTGGGCATGGGATTTTGGTGACAGCGCCACATCAACAGAACAAAACCCAACACACGTCTACAGTGCTGCTGGCGTCTATACAGTAGTCCTCAGAGCAGCCCGGGGATCTTCTGAAGATACTGAAACAAAATCTGAATATATAAAAATAAATTTTACGGACAGCATAACAAAATATGCCTATATAATTTTAACGCCGCGTCTATCTACAGACGATGCGGCCATACCACCGAGCAGACCTGAGCTAAGAGTTGTGTATGCAGATGGCGTAGGCAATTATCTATTTATAAAAAAAGGTGTGCGTGTGATTCTACCCGCTCAGAGTTCTATTGAAGAAGGTAGCGGATTCGCACGATCGAGTGGCCCTAGCGTAATTTTTGATTGAAAGGGATAAAAATGCTGCAATCAAATTCAGATAAAATAAAAGCTAGTACCGTACCGAATTTCTCGGACGACTCCGTACGGATAAAAGCGGGATCTTTTGTCTATGATAATAAATGGATCAATTTTAGCGGCACTGTTTTTAAAGTAAGAGATTATATAACCTCCGTCCTGGTAGGTACTCGGACTCGCTTTTTCAAAGATAGAAACTACGCGGTCTGTCTCCTCATAGGGCTAGACCCCACACAAGGCATCCGAGTGATAGAGGGACAGCATGTCCCTTTTTCGACGCTACAGGGAGTCCCGCCTCCAGATTCATATGATTTCCTGCCTCTGGTGGGAGTCATAACTATCCAGGATGGTACGAGAGATCTCAATTTCGGATATCTACCTCTGAAAAATGAAAATATCATATTGTTTTCCGGCTATGGTAATATCCTCGATAAAGACCTCAAAGGCGTACAGGGAGACGCGAATTTTGTCTACGGAGAAACAGGTCTCGTAGGAGGGACTGGATTAAAGGGATCCACAGGTAATCAAGGCATTCTTGGTGTCACAGGGCAAAGAGGTCCTACGCCTCCCCCTCAGCAAGGATATACGGGTCTTATTGGAATGACCGGTATATCCTGGAACATCCACGTGCCATTTGAAGAATTCTATTGATTAAGATGATAATCTCTTAATTAATCCCTCTATTTATATGTCCCTAGTAACTAAGCAGAAAAAAGATTTTACTTTAAAAACTAAAGACTCGCGTGAACATGGTGAAAATATCGTTTTCATCAAAGGCGGGTCTGTAGTTTTAGAAGACAAGTGGATGTTTTTCCCAGATCTCCGTATTGATGTACAGATAGAAATATTAAAGTACGTCAGCGAGACCTCGAGAAGAATATTCAATAATTTTAACGATATCCTTTATGTGCTCCTCGTCCTAGATAAAACCGGTCAAGTCGAAATCATCCCCAGCGTATCCTATAATAAAAGCTCTTTCGGTGATGTAAAAGTTTTCCCGGATCTATCCGGTAAACTCCCTCTGATTTTAGTGCGCCTGACTCAGGATGGTAGCGCCGATCTAAAGGCTTTTAAACCTATTCTGCCAGATGACATGGAACTCTATCAGGGCTACGGTAACTACACGAAGATGGGCCCTAAAGGGGAAGAAGGATATAAAGGTATTACGGGGATGGTAGGTATGACCGGCCTACAAGGCATCACGGGCTATTATGGACTGACTGGTTTTCAAGGAGCTACAGGATTACAAGGAAATGTGTTACAGGGAGTGACGGGTGTAGAGGGGTTGGTCGGAGCAAATTTATACGCTGTGATAGTAGATCGTTAAAGGAGTGTGTCCAGATGAATATAGATCCTCGCCATATAAAGCAAATATCAGACACTAAATCAGTATTGTCTGGTGCTGGTCCAAAAAGATTAAAAAAGAAACAGATCGCTATCCAAGAAGATATCTCTGCTAAAAGATTGTCTTTCAGAACATCTCTGAATGAATATGTCGAATGCGCAAATGTAGCTGATGCTACTGGTATCACAGGTCCTGAGGGTATACCAGGACCTACAGGGCCCTCAGCGGGTCCTCAGGGAGATACAGGATTACCAGGTCCTACGGGTATAGCAGGGACTTATGGGTTAACAGGATTGCCAGGGATACAGGGGCCTACAGGAGCTTTTGGTGGTCCTCCTGGAGAGACAGGATTGTTTGGGGCTACTGGCGTCCGCGGCATGACAGGTATTAACGGTCTTATAGGCAGTACTGGATCGCAAGGTTTAACGGGTGCATCTGGTGTGACAGGTATTTCTGGAGTGACTGGTGATCAAGGAAATACGGGCGTCCAAGGTTTAACTGGTTCTCAAGGAGCTACTGGAGTATCTGGCGTTACAGGATTGTTTGGTGTGACTGGAGATCAGGGGAATACAGGAGTACAAGGTGCGACTGGTGTAGGTCTGCAAGGAGTCACAGGAATTGGTGTCACAGGTCTCAGTGGGGTAACCGGCTCTCGAGGAGAGACGGGATCTCAGGGTCTCACCGGATTGATTGGAATCACAGGGCTCGAAGGGAGTACGGGTGTCCAGGGAATAACTGGTGAACCCGGTTTGACCGGTATGCCTGGAATCACTGGTCAACAAGGCGCACAAGGGCTCACAGGTATCATAGGGATTACAGGAGCTCTTGGGACTACAGGTTTTGTAGGAATTACAGGTTTTCAGGGAATAACAGGTCTGCAAGGATCCCAAGGAATAACTGGAGAACAGGGTGCTACAGGAGCTCTTGGGACTACAGGTTTTGTAGGAGTTACTGGTCAGCAGGGGGCTCAAGGGATTACAGGTATTTTTGGTTTAACTGGATATCAGGGAGTTACGGGAGAACCTGGTCTGACAGGAATTTTAGGTATTACGGGAGCTAATGGAATTCAAGGTTTAACGGGAGATCAGGGATCTCAAGGATTGACTGGTAGTATTGGATTAACAGGAACCATCGGAATTACAGGACAGCAGGGAGTATTTGGTTTAACGGGATATGAGGGCATTACAGGTCCCGAAGGTGCTGGGGGTAATACAGGAGCACAGGGAGTAACAGGGAATCAAGGAGAAACAGGAGTTGGAATTCAAGGATCGACAGGATTGCAGGGATCAACCGGGATGTCTGGTATTGGTAGTGCAGGAGGCGTCACAGGAATGATCAATATCACATTCAACGGTAATAGCAATCCTGTGTCTACAGGCGAAAAAACCATAATAAATCTACCATTTAATTTACAGTTAGATGGCTGGAGATTTCTAACGAATGCGACAGGGAGTATTTCTGTTGATATGGCCATCTCTAGCTATACTAATTATCCTTTTACAGGGCCTCTTATGCATGCTGGTTCTACAGGTCCTTATATATCTGCTGGAATAAAAAATGAAGATACAGATCTGAGTGATTGGGTTAATGTAACGGGAGCGGCAGGAGAATTAATCAGAGTCAGTGTAGGATCTGTAACAGGAATTTCTTTAGCATATCTTTCTTTAAACTATCATCAACGATAATATGTATAACTTTTCAATTACCATAGATAAGACAAAAGTCCAAAGCGTCAATGATAGTACGAGTTTTATTGACGTGTCAGGCAAAATTTGGACTGCTGCAGGTAATGCCAAATTGAGTACAGGAGATTACAAATTTTCTCCTGCATCCGGAATTTTTGATGGGGTTACAGGGACTTATATTTCAACACCAGATCATGCAGATTTCGCTACAGGTACAGGGGATTATACTATAGATTTCTGGTTTAAGACGACGTCAATTGGTCAGAGGCAGATTTTATATCAAGGTAATTCTGCAGGAGATGCTTCTAGTATTGCTCATTTTATAGCTATCAACTGGCTTCCTGCTACAGGAAATGATAAGCTAAAATGGATTCCTAATTATCAAAATTATCCGTCTCATACCGTACTCAGTTCGACAAATAATATCAATGATGATGCTTGGCATCATGCCGCTTGTGTCCGGTATGGAGATGTTTTTACTTTATACCTTGATGGAGTTTATCAATCTTCTGTTACCTTAGCGGGGTATAATGCATTAGATTCAACTTATCCAGTTTTTATAGGTGACATGAATCCAGGTACTTGGACTTTTCCATTCACTGGTAATATTGATGAATTTAGATTCAGCAAAGGCATTGCTCGTTGGACGACAGGTTTTCTACCACCAACATCAAAATATTCAAGTGATTCTTATACCAAGGTGTTATTACATTTTGGCGATGATATTACTAATTTTCCGTTTTTATTCAATGAAGGATGTAGCAGTATTCCTGCCGGTTTCTGGTCGCACGTCGTCGATACTGTTTCAGGTTTAGATATTCGATTTTTCGATACGGACGGAGTGACTGAATTAAAAAGGGAAATTGTTCTGTATTCTACGGGAACGAGTAAGGTAGAGGCATGGGTACAGATCCTATCATTGGGTACCGCTTCCAACAAAATTATTTACTGCCAGTATGGTGGACCTGTAAGAGCTAATGATACGACTGTGTGGGATGATTTATCTGCTAAAGGTGTGTATCATTTAAGTACTCTAAATGATTCATCCATACAGAGTACACATTTGACCAATGTAGGAGCTTCGTCCACTACAGGAAAAATAGAAAATGGGTATAATTTTGATGGAAGTCATTATGTTTATAGGACGGATACAGATGATAAACATGATTTAACTGGTTTTTTTACGTTGAGCGCCTGGGTAAATCCTACTAGTTTACCTGGTGTAGTGGGAACTATCATATCTAAAAGGCTAAATGGTAGTGGAACATATAATTATATATTTGATGTTACATCGACTGGAAATATAGTTATTTATAATAACGGACTTACTCCAGGATCCTTAACATCAACAACAACTATATCAACAGGAATTTGGTCTTATGCTACTGTAGTGTATAATGGTTCTACTATAAAAATTTATATCAATGGAATTGAAAGGGGTTCTCAGTCTGTAACCGGCTCCCCTGTTGCAGATAGCGGTCCTTTTGGAATAGGCGCTGATTATCCAGAGTCATGGACGGATTTTTTAAATGGTAAAGTTGATGAAGCACGAGTTTTTTCATCTGTTTTATCCGCTGATTGGATAAAAACCGAATACAACAACCAGAATGATCCCGCTACGTTTTCATCCTGCGGCACAGAATCATCTGTCATAGGAGAAGAAATTTTTACTATCTGGATACCAGGAATAATGTGATAAAAATAAAATATGGGTCGTGAAAAATAATGGATACAAACGTTTTAAATAAAATCAATAATAAAAAATTCAAGAGCGGTATCGAATACCAAAAGCAGCTCCTGCAGATCACACGCTCTATTCAGGATATGCTGCTGCAAGGCCTCCCCAGCAACTACTCCAAAGATCATAATACAAACCTGGCTGAATTTTTCAGAGCAGTATCTAAAGAATTCGCTCGTCTCCAGACATCATCCTCCGACGTAAATGAAGACAAATATAACGATGAAACCCGTGTGGAATATCTCTATCAGATACTGGGAGACTCGCTCTTCCTGGGAGAAAAAGCAATCAATGAAAACCTCAACGACGCAGCCTATAGGGATTTCCTGCTCAAAGTAAGAAACGCCTACTATGAAGGCAGCCGAAAACAAAACCTGGAAGACGCCGTCTCAGATATCATAGGCCTCCCCGTCACTATAAAAGAACTCTACCTGGACCTGAGAAAAAAGAACTCTTTCTACGGCCTCAAAGATACACACAAAATGTTCTTCGATATCCTCATGGATGACGTCACCGCCGCCTCATCCATAGGGCTGATACTCGAAGATATAAAATTTTTCATAGACCTCATAAAACCCGCCCATACTATCTACGACACCCGCCTGATATGGACAGACTCTCTCACTAACAGAGACGGTGAATGTAAGCCGTCCTATATAAAAGAGGACATGGACTATGTAATATACGGCACGTCCCGTATCTACCAAGTCACCTACCTCGCCAGTAAAATTTATAAATTCTCAGGCACAGACCCAGCAGAAACCTGGGTAGAAGGCACTATCCAGACCATAGACCTGAATAAAGGGATATTCTATCTAACCGACAATAGAATACTCGTCTATAACGCTGACACCCTGCTCTATTTGAGAGATGGCACTGGAGACCACGAAATACTCCCTGAGACGTTCTCTGTAGGAGACGTGATCAAATACTACGCCACTAAAGATGCCGCGGCCAGCTCTAAAATCATCGACAGCACCTGGGGATACACGGGAATAATAGATGATTTTTATCTATCAGAAAATTTAATCACACTGACAGATGGATCAGGAATAATTTTTAATAACGATACTCTAGCCTATACGAGAGACTATAACGGAGAATACCGTATCGAGGTAGAGGATCTGACCTCAAATCGTGAGATAGCATATAAAGCTGAAAAGAACACTCAATCCTATAAATTTTATAGAAAACCAGCAGCAGTACAGAGCAATTTTTTCAAACAATTCGATAGCGCCGTCATAGAAAAGCCCTCTTTTCAAGACTATGTAGAAAAAAATAAAGAGATACCACCAGGGACTCATGAGGGATATGATGTCTATGTAATAGACGGTGTAGCGACAATAAAAAATATCTCTACGATGTTTTATAAGAGGGATGACTCTAAAAGCAATAAAGAAATTGAGATCAACAAATACACGCTCTATATAGACGATGAGCTCCAGAAACAATTCGAGATGGATGACGCCCCGAGGACGCTGACTCAGGATGAAGCTAAAAATGTTTTTATCACCGCCTACGGATATACTGGGCTGCAGGAGCCCGACGTCAATTATAGAATAGACATAACAACGACCGGAGAGCTGATCCAGGACGGCCCCTCATCTACAGTGCAGACTATAGGCGACCATACTGAGATGTGCGATCGAAAAGCCGCCTGTCAGCTGGTGCCCCTGTATGAGGATACCCGTAAATATTTCGCATGGCCTGATCTGCAGCTGACCTCCGGATTTTTTGATATATCGTTCGGATTTACTGGCGGCGTGGGTATAGAGGATACCATAGACGATACCCTGCCCATCACAGAAGATGTCGTGGATGAAGATGTAGACACGATAGAAGATATCGTGGAATACGGTATGGGCTCGGGTGATGACGCATATGATGTACCGGGAGCCTATTATACTTTTACGGGTATCAGTGAGCTATCCTCGAGTACTATTTATTTTGGACCGAATCCTTTAAACGTACCCACATGGCATTATATATCCTCTGATCCTAATTTATACCAGATGCCCTACCTGCCTATGCTGGGGGCTGACGGACTCCCTGCAGAGGCCAGCGACGTGACGGTGTATGTCAGTGGTAAAAAGGTAGATGATGCTATATCCTCTATCGATCCCTGGAATGGTATAGTCTCTCTGAATTTTATACCGCCCTACGATACTAAACTCAGGATTGATTATTACTATTCCAAAAGATATCCGGATCCAGTCTATTATTTGAAACAGGTGATTTCTAAAACAATCCAGGCCGCGCCAAATAATATAGCAGGCATTTTTAACGTGATCAATCCAGGCGGTCTGGTATCACACCTCACGTGGCCTTTTGCCGTGACAGATCCGGCACTCTATGGAGATGATCAGGACTATCAGATGAACAAGTTCCCGATGCTGAATAATAAAGGGGAACTCGTTACAAAAGAAGAAATATCGGTTTTCGTGGGATCCGCTATAGTATCCGGCACAATAAAAGTCACCGAAACCGACAAAACCGGCAGCACTCTGAAAAATATGAGCGGCGAGGACTGGACTCCCGTAATAGACGGTGACGTGATCATCATACAGGCAGAAAATTATCTGGATAATACGCTGATCTATGTAATCGAAAGCGTAGACGCTGTGGACGGTACTCTCCGTCTGCCGAATTCTTTACCGGTGCTGGACGCCAGCTATCCCTATATTATTATACGTTTCATAGAGGTACTGGACGCAGTCGACGCAGTCCGTCCTCTGCTAGGGCACGTGCGACTGAATTTCATACCCCCAGTGAATAGCTATATACGGGTCAACTATTATTATACGCCGTATGAGAGAGATTATCTCATGATGCCTGATGCTCCTGTCACGGGTCTCACCCCTGGAGTGGACTATGGAGCTAGTAGCTATACGCCTGATACGTTCTATGGATCGAAAAACAACTATACCATGTCTGTGGATGCCTCCCCTGACCTGATGGACGTGCCCTATTGGAGTTTTGATGAGTTGCTGAAAGTGGGATATCGATACAGGGCTTTTGATCTAGCGCACTCCGCGGCACTGGACTCCGAGCAGCTCCGACTGGATGATTATGTGGCTCATAAAAACAGGGCGTCTTTTAATAACAGGCCTGGTCTGTTAGACAGGTATGATTTGATGTTCAGCCCGGAATTTTTGACGGATAAAGATAAAAATGTCATCCTGAATGATAAATATCTGCAGAAGGACCTGCCCGCGGTCACAGTCCTCAATCCCGGTACTCCCGTGTTTGAGAAAAGTTTTACTGATGATGCGCATCACACGAATGCTCTCTATCCAGACTCAGTAGATACCTATGATCCAGGATTGGTGGGAGGAATGGATTTGAGAGCGGGTTTTACTATTATAGATCCGGATGACTCGGGGATAATCGACTACAATCCTGTCTGTCAGATTTTAGATAATCGTCAGATAAATCTCTATTCTGATTTCAAGCAGGTAGAGTACCCCAATGGAGGTTTCGATGCGCCACTATCCACGATAGATGAGGGTGGTACCTCGATACCTTTTAAAACTACTTTCATTGATCAATACTACCCCAACCGAGAGCTCCGCCTGACGGATTACCTGGACTACATCAATCAGGTGCCTACTGAGTATCGTTTTGGTAGCCTGAGAGTTTTGAATGGATCTACTATTGTTAAAAATGTAATAAGTGAGACCGGACTAAAAACTTTCAAGGCTCTGAATGTCGGGGATATGGTCACGGTAAAGGACATACCCTATGAAGAAGAGACAGGATATACTGGCTATGTGGGATATTCAAAAGCTCAAGATTTATTAGGATACGTGATGGAGTATAGTCTCGGGTATGGTGAGACAGGACTAGGAGAGACTGGTTTCAACGTAAGAAGATATAAAGATTTGGACCATACTCTGGTAGATATAATCGATTTTGAGACCGCTCAGATCAGTCCGATTTTTAAAGGGCCGGGTGGTACGTATGATTATGAGCTGACTCGCAGCAAGACATATGCTGTCGATGTATCTCTTTTTGGTGGATACGGTGAGACTGCGCCTGAGTTTATGGTAGGTAATCTCAACAGGACTCTGGTCCTCAATGGGCTGCTCGGTTATACGTACAGTTTACCGGCATCTATCCTGCAGCATTTGCCGGGATATGGGGATACGGGTACTAATTTTGAGTTGCATTTCCCGGATCCTGATCCAGATCCCTATCCCGCGAATCCTGATAATCCATGGATACCAAATCCTACGGGCATATCCTATTTCGATATGGGATATCAAATAGAGTACAGATTCACGGGGAGCATCACTGGTGGGTATACTGGGGTCTACTCAGTGCGATCTAACCGTATCAATGCCACTACAGGCCTCGTGCGGACGTCTCAAATCATCGATGAGGAAGGTAATAGCTACGGGTATACCGGGTTGCTATCGGGATTTACAGGGCCTTCTGGAGCGTTAGATCTGGGGATCACAGGACCGGTGGGAGACGTCAACCCTCGTATTCTGAAACCTAGCGATTCATACGTGATACCGTCTGGGGACACGGGAATTTTTATGTCTTACAGTGAGTCTGAGTATCGGGTGCAGTGGAGGAACTGGGACCAGGACATGATAATAGTCGGACTCGGGACTACGGGTAGCGTGATGATTGAGGATCCTGTGAACCTCATGGATGATATAGGTGATGGCATCAAGCGTAGTTTCTGGAGTGTGTCTGGGGCTGTGTTGAGAGAGATGCGTTTCCAGGGGACTGTGATAGAGACTACCGAGAAAATTTATGATAGTGTGCTGGCGTCCTCTTACCCGAACGGTCTGATCTTGTTGACTCAGGATCAGGTGGATTTGATAAATGCTGGGCATCCTCTGGCTCATTTGAATGATGTCAGTTATCAGCTCAATAGAAGGATCGTACGGGAGTTGCTGCATGACGGGTCGATAAAGGTGACTGAGATACAAGAATTTATTTCTATATGATAGATATATTTTAATAATCTCTTGATAATTAATGCTTATTATGTAATATATAAAAACCAAATTAAAAAGGATGTCGTATGAGTTTTTTTAAAGAGAGCGTAAAAAAGATGGGCAATCTTTTTCACATGGGATCTGTTATGAAAGAACGAGAGACTTTCAGATGCATGAAAGGTCAACTTTTTTTAAAAGCCTACGAGAATGGAGTGCTGGTGCATGAGTATACCAGCCCCAATATCATTGTCAATACAGCCTCTATTCTGATCGCTCGTCTTTTGAAAGACAGCTCGGAGCCCACGGCGGGTATATCCTATTTAGGTATCGGTAGTGGTAGTGGTGAATGGGACCCGTTTGATCCTCCTGCTCCTACGACTTCTCAGACTCGCCTCGAGAATGAGTTTTATAGAAAAGCCATTGATCTAGCCACGTTCGTGCATCCAGAGACTGGAGAGCCTACCACTGTTTTCACGAACATCGTGGATTATTCAGTATCATTCGGGGAAGGTGAAGCTGTAGGACCTCTGCTGGAGATGGGGCTGTTCGGAGGGGATGCTACATCTGAGCTCGGATCGGGTACGATGGTGAACTGGAGGACATTCCCGGTGATCAATAAAACGAGTACGATGACGCTGACGATTATTTTCCGTATTACCGCGTAAGCAATGAAGCATCTACTCAAAAAAATTTCCGCATCGAAATCCAATATCATCGCTCATATAAAAATGGGCGATGATACTTTTAATTTGACTACTCGAGAGGATAAGGTACAGGCCACCTATAACGGCTGTGATGTGCTGAGTGTTTCCAAAACGAAGGAGTCTGCCGAGAAAATATCGCATGTCGTTCAGGATTTTATAGGATATTATTTAAAAGATTCTAAAAATGCTAGTGTATCTGTTTTTAAGAATAAAGAGAGTGGAGATTTTGACTCGTTGATGGAGCAGCTGAAAGATATCCCGGGTATCAAAAAAATAGTCATTAAAACGCTCCCTGATAATGCTCATGATATAGAGAAGACTTTGCATCCTGATTTTAGTCCTGAAAAAGGTATAAGAAATAGTGCTATCATAAAATGTCTCGAGGATTTTTCTAATATCGTAGGGGAGATATGCACGCTGCTTAATGTGTCTCGAAATGATGCCCTGACGATCACTCAGGGCAGGTTAGTGGGTACGATGTGGGGCGCGAAACCGATGCAGGAGATGCTCGAATCGATACATCAGGAGATAGCTGATAACGATAAATGGGACCGTATAGAATTTTTTTCTAATATTATTATCAAATCTATTGATAGGCTCATACACAAACTGGCGACTGAGTTGAGTAGCGTGTGCATGGAGGAGAAAAAAGTCATTTACAATATTCTTATCCCGAACATACTTGATGGTTACGAGCAATTTAAGCAGGTAGTCGGCAGTGCTCTGATGTCTTTATCTTCTTTAGCTTATATAGATGTTATTTTCAAGAAGACGACTAGTTACCCGGCCACGTTGTTTATGAGTAGCAGTATGCTGGGAGATTTGAATCAGGATTATCAGAAGCTTTTGGGATTGCTCAAGGACATGCCTCGGATAGAGCGGCAGGTTATTTATCCGCTCGATATGATGAGGCTTCAGAGTTGCATTTTAAAATAGGATAACACATGGCAGATAATTTTGGTGATCAGCAAAACAGGGTGCTCAGCGTTACTCAGCGTAGTCTGGACAATGTGGTTTTCCAGTATCGAAAGCCCCCGTTGACTTCCGAATGGAATCTCATTAATCAGATCAGCAATGAAAAAATACAGGAGATCACTAAAGCTTCATATCCATCGGGATGGATGACGGTCGGTGAAATTTTACAGGATTGGTCTGAAAGTGATGTACAGACAGGGCAGGTCAATTGTTCTGCGACATATACGGCTAATAGTTTTAAATTGTTCTCTAAAAAAGATAATGTGGCTGTCGTAAATGGGTGGCCTCTTTTGATAGAGGGAACGAATTCGCCGGATTCAAATAATATTATTACGCTGGGGGCTCCTGCGGGGCAGCTCTATGATTTTGTATTCCTGGAGGTATGGAGAAAACTAGTAGGGAAAGATGATCCGATATATCCTTGTGGGAATGTTCTATCGAATCCATATTCTGATAATGAAATAGAATGGCCTGCCATAGGTACTGAGACTACAAAGAGAGTGCAGCTCCAATATCGTATCCGAGTGACGGGCATAAATAGTCCGGTAAATCCTACTCATGACGGTTTTGATATAGAAAATATCCATCCTATAGGCGGTAGGACAGATGGAGAGTATACATCGTATAAATTTGAGAAATACGGGGCATCTGATATTGGTCTGTATGTTTCTGGTGATGGGTCGAGTACGAGTCAAACTGTTTTAAATACTGTTGATGGTTATGTATATGCTATCCCGATGTTCATGGTATGTCGTCGTCAAAAGTGGGATGATATTTTTACGGCATCTACGATGCGCCGGACTTTTGTAGATAAAGCGGAGCTGGCAGATGGATATGTCCCTGATCGCCCTGACGGTGCTCTATCAGACGTGATTTATAAAGATGATATCGTAGATTTCAGACATAAAATTTTGAGTTCTGGTAAAGATGTGGAGATGCTGTTAGATCAGACAGTATCCAAACTGGTAGCTGGAGAGCTCACTACGGCTGTGAAAAGAGGTTTTGGTACTGATGGTGATACGAATATTACTGCCAGTATAGGTGGTGGGACTCTCACTAAAGTAGAGTGCCTCAATACGAGTGGATCTATACCGAGTATAGGGACAGGTAGTGACACTACTGATTATGATTTTAAACGTAGAGCTTTCTCTAATGCAGAATATACACACGATCATAATGTGATTAGAGTGCCTGTAAACGGATCTGGTGCCTGGATCGCTGGTACTATCTCAGTAGCATCTGTATTGTCTACGGCTCCTGATGGATCAGTCGAATCTGTCGATGGTTTCTATATGCCTGATGAGAGCAGTCCTATTCCTACAGGAGTGACCGCCACTGCGACTACGATTACGATAGCGGATACCGGAGGAAATAGTATTGTTGAAACTTCTAAAAGGCTCCTGATGGAGTTTACATTTAAATATGACTCGTCGAGTGTGGGCTTTAAAGATGTACCGCGGGAGTTTCTAGAGGCTGGTAAAGGTACCTATTTGCCGATAGCTACTCGGGATAATGATGTCACTCTGCGATTTAACAATGATGAATATCTTTTAAACTACGGTCTCAATCCTGGTCCGCATCTTCCGGGAGAGACAGATCCCAGAGATTTTTTGAGATATAAAGGCGGGAACTATACCGAGAATTCCGCATTTGGTCATGAGATGGTGATACACCGTACTACCAACGGGTCTGGTGTAGTCACCATTAATTTATCTGATAGTAAATATAATGGCTATCATATTCTGGGAGTAAAATCTGTAGAGCCTGCGACTGCTCCCGATGTATATGGTGACCCAGTGGATTTTACTGCGCAGCGTTCAGTGACTACGGGTCCGTATGTGATCACATCTTATAGTATTACATCGGCGTCTTATCCAAATACTGACGTACGGATAGTACTCTATATAGGTAGTAAAGCTCCTGCTACTCTGGGAGATTATTCTGTAGCAGATTCTCTTAAATTTTTTGAGTTTTCTAAACAAGGTAGAGGAGTCATCGATACCTACGAAATCATCGAAATAGTAGGAGTAGAGGACGGGGCTACTGGAACATTCTGGCTGGATGCGGGGGACAAACCTATAATAGCTTTACTCACTAAAGCCAAAACAGTATCTGGTTATGTAGAGGGTCAGGCATTTGCCTGGAAATATGATAGCTCAAATATATCTGTAGATATTACAGTACTAAATAATAGTAATTTACCCGTATTAGTTTCTTCAGAATATACTTCTACTTTATTGCCGACAAAAATTAAAGTGACAGCGGCTATAGCTGCAGGCTGGGGGAATATACGTGTACCTGTGCTGGTACACAGCTACGTCACTCAGACTGAAACTCCCTATAATTTCTTCTATAAGACAAATGCCTATCAGGGGCTGCTCGATAGTAGTACCGCATACTATGGTAAGATCATGGAAGAAGGTCCTGCGGTAATAACGACTCTGGGGTCCGGAGCCGTATCTAATTATAGCTATGCGAACGATTTTCAAATATCAATAGGTAAAGCAATTTTTCAGTCGTCTAGCAGAATTGTAACTGGGGTCATATACGGCGGCAATCTGCCTAAGTGGACAGCCTATGTAAAAACTGGTGATTATATTCGTCAGACGGCTAGCAGTCAGTACTATCGCATTTTATCGGTGGATAGCGATACTCAATTGACCCTAGCAGAGGCATTTGTAGGTAGTGGCGGGACACCGGTAAATTACGAAACAATACGGACGGATGTACCGCATGATAACATTTCGAATGTAGTCGATCGTCTACCCGCATTAAAAATAACAGCTTTGACCACTGATGACCTGGTGGACTACCGGTGCTATTCGGATAATTTTTTCACTAGTCCTTTTTTCTTTCATGGTATATATCTCACTCAGCCAAAACAAAAAATGCAGGACCCTCTGAATACTCTGACTAATGATTTTGTTTTGGGGGCCAGTAGTACGAGTAAAAGAGGCAGAAATAATTTTATTTTGACTAATGGTCAGAATAGCATATTTAAACTCTCTGATACACCTCGACCTCAGATGCTGTACGAATATGCAATAAATTTGACAGTGTCAGGTCATAACAGAAAAATCTATCAGATATATCTATTCAATCAATCTGCGAAAGGCATGATCTCCGGAGAATCTGATCTGACAGGTAGGCTCTATCTCATGGTAATCAGCGGTGAGACAAAACCCGTAGATCCGACCGAGACGTCCCTGAACGGATTTTTTAATAGAGATACTGTAGATATTTATGAGTTGGTGGGCAGACCGATCATTAAAATGGGATAAATAAATGATATCAACAAAAAGCGTACAAAGAGTACTACGAATGATACGGGCGGGTAAAGAGGAAACTCCCGCGGCTCCTACTATCCCTACTGCTCCTGCAGAGCCCGTCAGTGAAGCAAAACCAGCCGAAGCAGCTGTCCAGAGACACCGGTACTATTTTTATGAGGCTAAACCCGAGAATAGTATAAAATTTACGAGTCTGCAAGAGATCCTCAAAAAAGAATCCCCAGAACGAGGCGCTATGATAGAGAAGCTCAAAGGGGGAAATACCGGTAAATTTTTTGCGGATTATTTCAGATGGAGAAAAATAGCTGTAGTAACCAATGAATACTCTCCTGAAGGAAAAGGAGTCGTCGTATATGAGGCGGACCTGTCTCCAATAGGATCGAAGATACCAGGTAGTGAAAAGGTGACTCCGACTGACACGAAAGCTACTCCAGAGACTGTAGAAGCGGATTTATTGCTTTTCTCAGACAAGAGAGCTAATTCAAATGTGATAAACATTGAAACGTCCAGCGAATCCTCTTTTATTGATACGGATCCTCCATCAAATCTGACTAGGATACTTTTGAGCAGAGCGATGCCCGCAGGACGCAGACTGCCGTATAATGAATTCATTAAAAAATTTGATGAGTATCGTATATGGGTGCCTAATCTGAATCAGCTCGTGCTGCCTGATTTTGATATACCGAAAACGGATGACGCCCCTGGAGGACATTATCCTGGGGGACAGCAGGCGTATGCAAAATTAGTCGGACCGGTAGAAAAAGAACAGGAACAGAAACAGGCTCCTCAGCAACCCTCTCTGGGTGAAAAAGTGGAGGAGGAAGAAAAACCTATTTTCGAGCCTGTCACAAAAAGTACCGAACCCGTAAAGGGGGATTATCTGGATACGCCCTCGCAAGGAGTAAAAATGGCCAATAAAAAATCCGTACGTAATGTGATGCTCGCTTATCTGAAAGATGCTGCCTATAGTACAGTGACCCCTGGTACGACTCCTCAAATGCAGGGTGTGCCAAAACCGGGTGAGATGGTATCGCCAATGACCACGGACACTGTAAAAAATAAAAGAGAATTTGAAAAAAGGAATAAGGCTATCGAAGATATGAAGAAAAGAATGAGTCCGACGACTACCGGAACTGGCACTCCTGGCAAATATTGATGGGAAAACCTCAATTTTTGAAAAATAAAATTTATTTTAAAAACGTATAGCAGTTTTTGAAAAAATTACTTTATTTTTGGCGTCACTGATAGTATATTGAAAAAACGCCGAGCGGTCGCCGACCTATTCCGAGTAGGGCTGCGGCTGAAGTTTTTGGAACTATACCCAGGGATTCCTGATGGGATTTGCTGAAAAGCCCTCCAACGCTGCTTTTCTGCTACAGTTGCGGCAGAGTAAAAAAGCGGCCCTCAAACCCTGCCCTCTCCTGAAATCCTCCACGGTACTGCGTACCTATCAGGTTGTCGGATGCATACATCTCATATCTCTGTCCAGGATGGTCCTGGGAGACGGAACCGGACTGGGAAAAACGGTTTCGGGAATCGCTGCCTATGCATATCTCCTACAGAAAGACCCTACATTAAAATTACTCGTAGTCACCCCCAAATCCGCTATGGATCAATGGGCTGAAGAATTCGAGAAATTTTCGTCAGGCATCACTACCCACGTACTATCCAACGTGTACGGTAAAATAAAGGGCAAGGATGAATACGGACATGTGAAGCTACTTGAGGAGAGGGGCACGCCTCATACGATCCTGCGGGGCTTCCAGGCGCGTCAGGCGCAATACAATACGGTCTCAGCTCACGTGCTGATCTGCAACTACAATGCCGTCATGGATGATTACGTTTTTCTGATACAAAACCGTATGCCGAATTATATGGTGATCCTGGATGAAATACAGGCTATAAAAAACCATAAATCCCAAACTCATTTTGGCGCGAATGAAATAGCCCAGTCCGCTAAACGTGTGTATGGTCTGAGCGCTACTCTGATAAAAAATAAACTGGAAGAAGCCTATAACATATATAACGTCGTAGTGCCAGGGCTTTTCGGGGGAAGAAATAAATTTTTGGCTGAGTATACTGTCCGTAAAAAGATGGTGATTTTCAGAAAGGGTAAAAAAAGACGATTCAATAAGATCGTGGGATACCAAAATTTAAAGAAATTCAAAGACGTCATAGAGCCCTTTTTTCTCATCCGACGCACCCGTGAGGTCGCGGATGAACTCCCCCGGCTCATATCGAAAAAACTCATATTGGAATGTACTAAAGAGCAGGACGCTCTCTATAAGCTGGCCCTGAGTGGAGAGCTCTATAAGCGTCTGATCAAAGACAAGTTTTTTAAGTATGACAAGTATATGTCAGGTAACAGCTCCCCTACGACAAAAGAGCTGGAGACCCTGGAGAAACTCCGTGAGAAATATGATGAGTCCCTGACGAAAGATGGGATGCAGAAAAATAAAATAGCGGGGCTGTCCTATTGTCAGATGGTGAGTAACGGACCGGGATGGATACATGAACCGGGAGAGAGCTCGAAAGAGACTGAGTTCGAAAGGCTTTTCGAGCAGGAACTGATGGGGGAGAAAGTCATAGTATTCAGCAGGTTTAAGTCCGGCATCCCCCGTCTGGAAAAAATATTGGACGGACTGGACGAACCCGCTAAACACGTCAAAATCACAGGAGATGACACGTCAGACGAACGTAATATCGCTAAAAAAATATTCCAGGACACGGAGAGCGGCGTCAATGTGATTTTTATCACGCAGGCGGGATCCGCGGCTATCAATCTGCAGGCCGCTAAAATAATCCTGTTTTATGATACTCCATGGTCCTATGGAGACCTGTATCAAACCATAGGACGCGCCCAGCGCATAGGTAGCGTGTATGAGCACATATGCCTCATGCACATGATAAATAGAGATACTATAGACGAGCATGTTTTAAGGATCCTGGAATCAAAAAAGAGCCTGATCAATGAAGTCATGGGAGATATCGCTGAGGGTGCCATAGAGTTTAAGGATGATGCAATACTGTTTAAGGACGACGAGAGCACCATTGATGCTCTATACTCATCCGTTTTCGGATGAATATCCATATAAAAGTTTGAGGAAAAAATGGCCGCTGAAAAGATACCGTGTCCCTACTGTAAAGGGGCGCTATTTATAAATACGGGATATACAGAGAAAATCCAAAACGGACGACTCACTCTCTATCCATTTGCCCAACCCTGCTACTGCGAGCTGAATCATTCTATAGGTAAAAAATTCGGGATGCTCTATGCGCTCCCAGACGCTACTCCTGAGGACTCCGAGGCAGTCCACAAAAAATATAATGAGAAAGGTAAGAATAAAGGCAATTTTATTTTTTACGGTGATGAGCCCTCTTTTCGATATACTGTCAAGAGCTATTTCCTGAAAGGGTTCACGCATAGCAGCTATGAACTGCTCGAGGGCGTGAATATCGTAGATAAATATAATCGCCCCGACTCCGACACCGGCGCACGTTTATCCATAGGGCTACTAGATCAGTATGATCTGGTCGTCATACTTTTCACGTCGAGGTCAGAGCCCCCTACCCTGAAAGCCTGCGTAGCGGATGTCGTGAAAAACAGGCTGAGGATAGAGCGCCCTACATGGATATACGCCCCGGATAAAACTTTAGATACTACCAAAGAGTACAGCAAAGATCTGGCACCTTTTTTGGAAACGTTTTCGTATGTGGAGATAGGATCGACGGCGTATACCGGTTTCTCCGATGGTGATTCTGAAAAAGTAAAGAACCAGAAAGCGCGTAAATTACAGGACGCTCTGGGGAGTCTGAAACGATGACAGAACTAGACACAATTTTCAGATCTATAGTAAATTTCCGTAACGCTAAAAATGAAGAGACGGTCTCTCAAAAAGATCTGCTCAAGAATTTCAGGGCACTCCAGCAGATAGTGCCGGAGCCGCCGGAGGAGAACGTCTATAAAATCCTGTACTATTTCATATGGGACTATGTAAAATCCAGTGATACTGAAGAGACTGAGCTGCCCTCATATGAATTTATCAGGAATCATTTTCAGGTCAAAGAAGGGAACGAAGCTGTCGTAGGAGTGCTGGATAAGATCAAAAGCCAGCAGCCCTATGTAGGTTAGGACTATAGAAAAATATTACGGTCATATAATAAAGATCAGAATGCCCTGAAATTAGAAAGAGTGTTGAGTAACTCAGGGAAAATAGCTTCGACAGGGATGGAAATAGGGCACGGTAAAAACAAAGTCAGATTAGAAGGGGTCCTGGATGCGATAAGCTATTTCGCCCGAGAGACGAAGGACCTGCAGAGGAGTATCACTCACATAAAGACTGAGTCTCAGATAGTCAGTGATGAGGACTCCAATGAGGTCATAGCTGAATATAAAAAAGCGGAGGCTGATCCCACTGAAGGTATCGGTATCAATACGTGGCTCAGAGAAATAGATGATAGTACCAACGGTTTAAAAAATAACGAACTCATGATGGTCATGGCGTATACGGGTCACTGTAAAACCACTTTTTCGATGAATATGGCCTATAGGGCTCTCTATGGTGGCTGGAATACCGCCTATGTGACATTAGAGATGTCGTTTGATGAAATACGCAGACATATGTTTACTCTGCACTCCTGTAACCCCCGGTTTAAAGAAAAATATCCAATATATAAAGATCTGGTAGGCAATATCTCCTATAATGATGTGCTATATGGTCATCTGCATGACGATGAAAGAAAATATTGGTATGAGATATGCAAAGATTTTAATAAAGCCTATAGCGAAGAAGCTGATAAATACGGCAGGCTCTTTGTCTGGAGGCCTGAAAAAACGATCACTACCGTATCTGATATAGAGTTTAAACTCAGGACCTATCAGCAAGAGTTGCAGATGATGGGTCGGAATCTGGAGTTCGTGGTCATCGACTACATCAGCCTGATGGGAGCTGATAAAGAGGAGCGTACGAGGGACCCGAATGAGACTACAAATAATATCATAAAGTCCCTGAAGCAGCTGTGCCTCACGTTTAATAATGGTAAAGGTATCCGGATTCTGTCTCCCCACCAGGCGAATCGTGAGAGCTATAAAGAGGCCAGGAAAAATGAGGGACTATATAATCTGACCGGCATGTCCAATGCTCATGAGGCTGAGCGCTCCTGCGATATAGTCATATCCATTTACAAATTTGATGAGGATGGAGATAATAATCGTTTGAAATTCTGCTGTCTGAAAAACCGTAGGAACAAGCATTTCAGGCCTTTTGATGCGTGTATAGATTTTGAGTCTGGTTTCATTTACAACTATGCTCATGCTATAGAGCAGTCTGACAGTCTGGTAGACATTAGTGCGGTGGTGAAAGCATGAAAGATTTATCGAGTCTTATAGAGCATATAAAAAATAACGTGTCCCTGCGGGACATGCTGGTCGCTAAAAATCGTATACGAGGGGGTCTCTCGGAGGAGCAGTTTTCGTGTCCGTTCCATGGAGCGGATAGAAAGAAAAGCGCCAGATATTACAAGCATACTGATACGGCGTACTGCTGGGTGTGCAAAGAGAAATGGGACGTCATATCCTACACCCAGAAAGATGAGGAGATGTCTTTTGCTCAGGCTATAAATTATCTGATCAGAGAGTATAGGATAGATATCTCGAAATTGCCTGACGCCCCGGAGGCTGAGGCAGAGAGGATAAAAGCTAAAGATGTAATAAAGATAGATGCCAGGAAATTGAGTGTGGAAAAACTTTCTCAGGCTATACAGGCGGTGCGGGATGAGGTCCCCGCAGTCACCTATGATAAATTTGTTTATACCTATATGATGCTCAAGTATGTAGTGCCTGATGAGAAATTTACGGAGACGTTTGGGAAATTTAAAGAGGCGATGCTGCGAAGTTTTAACAAAAAATAACATGGGGATCAAATTATGTCAGGAGTAGAAATAGCCACCGGATTACTGAGTGATTTTACTGAAATAAAAGTAAAAGAGCTTTTGGAAAAAAGAAAATGGATGGAGGGTAAGAAATTTATTCTCCTCACTAAAATAGCGGATATAGAGCAGTACATAGATCACTGTATTGAAAAAGGGCTCTGTGTACTGGACCTCGAGACTACCGGCCTCAATACTCGTATCAATAAAGAGGGGGAGTCCTGCTCTAAAATAGTGGGTATGTGTCTGGCGACGAATGCAGACGAGGGAGTATATATCCCTGTAGCTCATGAGGACAAAGAATTCAATGTACCTCTGAAATTGGTCCTCAGAGAGATCGCCCGTCTCTGCGCCAACTGCCGGTGTATCTTTCATAATTTTAAATTTGACGGTCAAATGCTCAGGAATTACGGGATAGTCATAGAGGATGATGATAAATATGAGGATACGTATCTGATGGCTGCTATCTGGGATGCCTCATTGAAACCTCAAGAGAGAGGTTTAAAATTCCTGGTAGAAAAATTTATAGGTCGTGAAATGATAGAGATAAACGAGCTGGGTATCGAGGGGAGTAAAAAAAATACTGTAGCATTCGATATGGTACCACCTCAGAAAGCTGTATACTACGGGGCTAGTGATGGTATGTGTACGTTTGCTCTTTATGAATTTTTAAAAGCTAAAATAGATGAACAGGATCCCACCGGTAAAAAGGGCCCCTGGGCTATTTATGGGATAGAGAAGCGTTGCATGTTTGTTACGATGGAGATGGAGCGTAGTCTGGCTAAAATTGATCGTGCCTATTTTGAGAAATGCAAAGAGGATGTGATCGATCGCATGAATAAACTCGTGACTGGTATCTATAATATAGCTGGTAGGGAGTTCGATGTAAATAGCCCTAAGCAGCTGGGTACACTGCTGTTTGAAGAGTTGAAAATACCGTATCCTATTAAAGAAAAGACAAAAACAGGTCTCTATATCACCAGTGAGAAAATTTTAGAACTGCTGGAGGGAAAATATCCGATCATCGATATGATATTGACCTATCGTGGGTATGGAAAAGTAATGGGTACCTATATTGAAAATTTTCTTAAAAATGCGGATGAGAATGAGGAAGTGAAATTCAGTCTGAATCAAATAGGGGCTGACACAGGGCGCTATAGCGCATCGGGGGGTCAGGGGCTCAATGAAGACGGCTATAGTGGGGTGAATTGTGAAAATATTCCGAACTATGATCCTGATAATCCTAACTCCGTGAATCTCAGAAAAGGTGTGATAGCGCGTCCCGGCTATAAAATGGTCTCCATTGATTACAGCGGAGAAGAGTTGAGGATCGCGGCGAACTATTCCAGAGAGCCAAAATGGATAGATGAATTTTTAAACGGCACTGGGGATTTACATACAAAAACGGCTCAGGCGGTGACGGGAAAACAAAAAGTATCTAAGATGGAACGCCGGAATTCGAAGACGCTAAACTTCCATATCCTTTACGGAGGGGGAGCCGGGGGATTCGCGGCGAGGGCTAAACTCCCCTATCATGTAGCCAAAAAAATGTTGATAGATTTTTTCAGAGAATATTCCTCTTTGAAAAGATGGATAGATAAAGAAGCCAAAGCAGCCAAACTGCGGGGATACAGCCTGACGGCGCGATCGGAAGAGCGTCGTGTAGGGAAAGAGTGTAGATC
>OFNM01000003.1_pt1 | contig 27303 bp, 42 predicted proteins | sample 1542101 | NCBI WGS metagenome assembly OFNM01 (sample SAMN04958492, study PRJEB24370) | sediment metagenome | isolation source: lake sediment | place: USA: Lake Hill lake, St. Paul Island, Alaska | collected 2013 | reverse complement strand
TTTTATTTCTGTTAATAAAAATAACAAAAAAGAGTACTATATTAAAATCACAAAGGAGTTTGTTATGAATGACCATCCTTATGAAATCGGTGAAAATTATATGATTCGGGCAGTGACTTTCCATTATACAGGCAAACTCAAAGCAGTTTATGAACATGAAATAGTGTTGGAGGATGCTGCCTGGATAGCAGATGATGGGCGATTCAAAGATGCTGTCGCAAAAGGCACTTTTAATGAGGTAGAACCTTATCCGGATGGGGATGTCATTATTGGTAGGGGTGCTATCACAGACGCAAAAAAGGTGACGTTCCCTTTACCCAGGATTCAGAAATAGAATTTTTATGAACACAGCCCTATTAAGAATCCTCTATGAACAGAGTCAGAGTTGGAGTCAGAGTCGGAGTGGGAGTCGGAGTGTGTGTGGGAGTCGGAGTGTGAGTCGGAGTCGGAGTTGGAGTCGGAGTGTGAGTGGGAGTGGGAGTGTGAGTAGAAGTCGGAGTGTGAGTCAGAGTCAGAGTCGGAGTGGGAGTCGGAGTGGGAGTGGGAGTCAGAGTGGGAGTGGAAATCGGAGTCAGAGCGGGAGTCAGAGCGGGAGTACAAAATAGACAAATCAAAAAACAGGAACACATAACGATGCCCTGCCCTCAATGCCAGTCAGATAAAACCGTCCGCAAACCCAAAGGCCCTCACATAGGTGAATACTGCGCAGACTGCGGTAGATTCTATCGATGGGTACCCCAGGGCCTGGAAAACTTCATATGGCCCATAGGCACCAAACACAAAGGTAAACACATCCTCGACATCCTCAAAGAAGACCGCCGCTACCTGACATGGGCTGCAGAGACTATATCCCCTCCTGGACTACGTAGGAAGGCCCAGGAGGCTCTACAATCTACCATAGGTCCTATGACTACCCCCAGTAATCCAGGAGCAAATAACGCATTTAAAAAGATCGTCAGTTCAAATCCGATTGTATCGACCAAACACGACTCGAACCTGCGACCTCCAAACGACACCAAACTCCCCTGGGACGACTAAAAACTAAAAAACGTAGTACTATATGCCACGCTCGAAACAGTACGCCCATAAAAGGAGCCCCCCTATATGACCCCCACTATCAAAAATAAAATAAAAAGCACCATCCAGAATCTCCACACCGGAAATCCCATCCCCAACGAGGACCTCATAGTCACCGTCACCGAACTCTCAGAAGTAATAGAGTACTTTGAAACTATCAATATGAGGAGATATGACCTCACCACAGCAGACCTCAAAAATGACCTGCACACCCTCCAGGGATATATAAACGCCCGCAAAGAAAACGGGAGCCTCTAACAACATGACACCCATCTACGCCCCCTCACTCCTGATCACTGAGAAAAAACGCCACGAGACTATACTCAAACGCCAGGAAACCTACGACACCCTCTGGACCCCCATCCAAGATACTATCATTACAATGAAAAATCCCGTATGGGGATACCGTAAAAAACTCGAAAACGGACTCTACGACGAGAGCGAAATAACCACACTCTGTAGAGAAAGCTCCTCTTTCAGTACCAGAAAATACGCAGTCAGCTGCGATACCTACGAGAAATACTCCGCCAGCTGGGTCCTCACACGCTCCCTCGAAGAACTCGGTCTCCTCATGAATGATGAAAACCTGGACGAGGACGCCTACCAGGCTCTAAAAGACCGCCTCGCCGGAGTCTCCCCCCAATTCACCTATAATCAGGACCTCCTGAACCGATACGACGAAACAGATGACCTCCTGATCACTCAAAATAAAATCATAGGTGAGTGCAATGAGACTATCGAACGCTATATCTCTCGCAGAATGTACGATACCAGATCAGAGCACATGAGATATGGCACGTTTTTCATAGTCTACCTCCACATCAACGGCAGAGAATATCACTGGCTCCCTCGAGAGTTTAATAGTAAATTGTTCCAGTATCCCGAAAGCGAAATCGTCCACATCTACGAAACCGATATACTGGAAGACGAGAAAAAATATCCAGCCATACACGGCGTACAGTACGTAGAAGATTCACCCGAAAGTAAAGTCCATATTTAAATTTAGGAGAATTCCTTATAGAGGATACCGTTTTCTATAGTAAACTCCACTCGCATCGCCCTTTACATAAGGGCAGGGCGGGTGGAGGGTGAATTTTAAACGTATTTTAAATGCATTTCTCCTATGAAAAACGAGGGCCGCGTGAGGGCCTGAAATCCTTCCACTGATGAACGTATTTCGTACACACGAGGCTTAACAAAATGCTTAACTCTCATAGAGGAAAACGATCGATGCGGCGTGAGCCGCGAGGATCCTTTCACCTGTGGACGGATTCCGCTGGGGTCCCCCCCTCCCACGGCCCTCCCTGCAGTATTTCAAAGTATTCATTTAATCTTTAAACATACTATATATAAATATTACAGTCCACCCCCTTTTGAGGAGTCTTCTCCGTCCAGGGTATTTTGAGTTGAGTGGTATGTGAGTCTGGGTATAGGGATTGTTTAACTGGTGCAGGGTTCTGTTAAATCGGGGGGTATGGGGCGTGGGGGTTATGTAGTTTGAGGGAGTTTAAATTAATATATAGCGTATATATATTTTCCAATAGGATAGGGGTGTGTATATGGGTAAGGTAGTGAGTCAGGAGACGTTGGAGGTATTGGAGGGTATTCGTAAGGAGATTGTAGCGGGTAAGGTTATGGTGCCTGTGGATGGAGAGGGTCGAGGATGGAATGGGGCATCGGACAGGGCTGTGAGGATATTGGATATGTATCGGGAGGGTAGGGGTTTATTTCAGCAGTGAGGACAGGGATGCGATTCAACAAGTAGTGTATTATTTTAAGTGATTGAAATCATTTTTAGAGGAGGGGTACTATGAAAGTTAAAGTTTTGAGGGAGTATTTGAATAATTTTAATGAAGAGGCTACGGTTGCTGTTTCTATGTGGGATTCTAGAGGGGGGCATACTTTCGTGCCGAATATGCCTTGTTGTGATCCCATTAAGTTCACGACAAAGGATACCAAAGAGGATGTTGCTGTTATCGGGTGTTTTGATTATTGTCAGGCGCATATGATACAAGATCCGAGAGTAGTTTAAACGACAGGAGTAAAAAATCATATGACCGCATTATCTGATCGTGTACGTGGGTTGATTATCATGGCTATAAAGGAGAGTGGTGTAGGGAGTGGTGTGCGGGGTGTCGTATCTCGTATCATGGAGTTATTGACTCCTGATGAATGTAGTGGGGTGGAGGGATTTTTAAAGTGGGCGTTTGAGGATTGGGAGTCTCGGTCTATAGGCACCGGTAATATAAAGAGTCGGTGGAGGGAGTATCGTCGGTACGTGCGTTTGACTCCTGTGCGGGAGAGTGTGTCTGTGGGTCCTCAGTGTGCTCATTGTCATGCTGTTCTGACGGTGGTAGATTCTATTACTCGTGTATATCATGGGACTGGCAGGGGTCATAGTCGTCGTGTGCCGTGTTTGGGGCATTACACCGTGGGAGGGGATTTTGAGTTTGACGCGTCTGTGACTTTACCTGACGGGGCGCAGACCTTTGATGGTGACGATACGTGTGCTCATTGTGGGCGGGTGGTGGGATAGATTTATTTTCCTTTCATATATGGAGGGATTTTATGGGTTGTTATGTGAACCCCAGGGATAGTTCCAAAGAGGTATGGTTAGTGGTTCATGGTCGTGAGTGTGGTCGTATAGACGATAGTCGGCGGGAGATACCTGTGTGGGAGTCGTTTGAGTCTGGGCGATTGCCGGTAGTGCTGGTGCTAAACACTCATTTTGGTGGATTCACGGCGGCTGGTGTGTGTTATTGTGCAGCGGAGTACGTGGAGTTTACGCGACTGGATGATTCACGCCCCCGTGAAATATATTCAGTAGCTATAGAGGATCTACGGGGTGTCTCGGACATTGATGATTATTTAAAATAGATTTTTCGTCCATTATCCGTCCATATATGAAAGGGGATCTCATCTTTATGGCTCCTAAAAATTTGACGCCGGTGGGGCGCGACGAGCTGTGTCCGTGTGGGTCTGGTCGTACGTATCTGGAGTGTTGTTTAGGTAGTGCGACGAGATATTTTGTGGATGAGGGTGGGCGTATCGTAAAAATACCCATGGATTTTGCTACGTGTAAGAGGCGTAGTGACTCGAATAAAAAGTCCTCTCATATAGGCACGGTGCCTGCGTCTGATGCTCCTCAGTCTGAGGAATGTGACCATGATTGTGAACATTGTAATCAGCACCCACAGGCGGGTATACTGGTAGCCATAGATGATGAGGAGACGGTCTCTCGTCATGTTTCAGCCGGTTTTCTATATCACCTGGACACAGAGGATATCCGGCGTATTTTGGAGCGCCTAGCGGCTATACAGGCGCGTTTGCTGCAGGCGTTTGTCGATCCCTCCAATGACGAGTCCCGTCACGATCCTTTACCAGTCATATTTGTTGGTCAGGATGACGAGGAGTCTATTCATATTGGCATAGCTCCCGATTATAGAAACGTGCCTCGTGATGCCCTATCGACTGCGTTGGAGGCTTTGGAGGGGCTGCGGATTATCCTTATGGCGTCGTTGTTTAGCCGTGGTTTGTGGCAGGGTTTCGACACTATCATTGACCCGCCTCAGTCTGAGGGTCCCGAGGGCCCCGATGATTCTGACCTCCCTGAGATATCTGGTGGGGATGAGGATTGACGGTTTTTTCATCATATTTGAAAGGATTTCGTACTATGACTCATCATCGTGATTATCAAGAATCGTTTGTTTATTTTTTGAAAAAGGTCCGACGCAATTGTCATATAAAAGTCACTATTTTTAATGCTTCTCCCGAGCATCGTGACGATTTCGTGAGTGGTCCTATAGAAAGTGATGCAGCTTGCGGGGCGTGTTTCTTAAAATGGTGTTTTCACAGAGTCGTTCCCGTAGTCGATGGTTTATGTATTCGAGAGTGAGTGTAGACGTCCATATTTGAAAGGATTTTCTATGCGTCCAGGATATTACCCTGCGGTTGATGTACGAGTCAGCGGTGTGTATTATGTACGCATGCATATTGAAAATGTTAATAGTCATGTTTTCTATATCCCTTTCGAGGTGCTCAGGGTAGTGTCTGAGGCTGAGGATCTTTATGAGGTGAAACCTATGACAGAGAGCAGTTGTTTTTCTGTTTCCAAATCTATCCTCTACGACAAAAGGTAGGGTCCTGCATATGTCCTCCACACGGCACCGTCCTGTCCGGCTCCTCATAGTCCGCGGTCTCCCTGGCTCCGGTAAGTCTACGTATGCCAGTCGCAGGCGGTTGGAGGATGGCTATGTGCATGTTGAATCTGATATGTTTTTTATGGTGGATGGGGAGTATCGATTTGATGGTGCTCGTTTGAGTGAGGCTCATGCGTGGTGTTTGGAGGAGGTGACGTGGCGTCTTATGTCTAGGCAGAGTGTGGTGGTCTCCAACACTTTCACGACCATGGAGGAGCTACGACCCTACCTCGATCTGGCTGCTCAGATCGGACTCACGCCCACTATTGTGCATTGTGTAGGTGAGTTTGAGACTGTCCACGGGGTGCCTGTGGAGGTTATAGAGCGTATGAGGGCGCGGTGGGAGCGGTGTCCTGGTGAGAGGGTATACAGGCCTCGTGTACGGGTTATCTCTCATTCTGGGGCTCGTATGTGGGCTGCCACGAGGTTCAACCGGCGTCGTCTTCGGGGTATGTCAAACGGGGAGTTGGTGAGGGTGTCCTGTGAGGCTCAGACGCACGGGGCCGCCTGGGTGAGGTTAGTGCATGAGGAGTTACGGTATCGCCGATTAGTACAGGTAGCGACTCTGCGTGGATTTCGTCATTGATTCTTTTATATTTGGAGGGATTATGCGCTCCAGGATGCTCACGTATTACGAGACCCATCTGCGTTTGTGGTTTCATGGGCGGGGTGGTGTCGCTCCGATTGTGCAGAGTGATCGCTATCAGCGTAGTATCCACATACTGGTTTTGAGACTCATACCTCTCATGACGCAGAGGTTTCACAGGATGTCGGATTTTATGGAGCTCCTGCCGTTGGAGATGTCCGATGCGTCTGAGATCGTTGCGGACGTGTTGGCGGGACGGTGGGACTACTCGTTCGGGTATCACAGTATAGATATCCCGGTCACATTCAGTCGGGTGCCTTTTGAGATATCTTCCGTCCATATTTGAAAGGATTTCGTTTATGAGTGAGCGTATTATTCAGCAGGCTGATTTGTTTTTCCAGGCGGGTGGTTCAGATAAGGAGTACCATGCGCAGTTGGTGGAGGTCCCGGGAGGGTGTGTAGTGCGGTTTCAGTATGGTCGGCGGGGGTCTACACTGACCTCCGGCTCTAAGACTGCTGCTCCTGTGTCCCAGGCTGAGGCCCAAAATATTTATGATCGTCTGGTGTCCGAGAAAACCGGGAAAGGTTATCAGGCTGCGTGCGGCTCATCGGGTGTGTCGATTGTACCCACTACAGCGGGAGCAACCCCCTCGGTGATATTTATCCCACAGCTCCTGAATCCTATCGATGAGTCTGAAGTCGAGCAGTACCTGAAGGATGATCGATGGGGCGCAGAAGAAAAATTCGACGGACGCCACCAAACCATACACATGGTAAAGGGTGTGATGAAGGTAGCAAATAGGAAAGGTAAAGAGATTGGATATCCCAAAGCCTGGAGTCGGGATATCCAGATAGATGTGGTACTGGATGGAGAGACTATCGGGGACCGGTTCTATGCCTTCGATCTATTGTCTTTAGGGGATGAAGATTACCGGGGGCGTGGATATGAGGAGCGGTGGGAGCAGTTGTACCGTATGGGGTATAGGGGCTCCATCGAAGTTGTGTCCCTGGCGATAGGGTACACAGCCAAAAAGGCGCTCTATGATCGTCTAGTGAAAGAGGGGCGTGAGGGCATTGTGTTCAAGAGGTTGGATGGTAAATACTGTCCAGGTAAAAACCACATGGATATGTTCAAGCACAAGTTTTATTCGACAGCCTCGGTGGTTGTATTGAAACATAATCAAAAGAACTCCATTGAAATGGGATTGTTGGATGAGTCTGGGGCTATGGTGTCAGTAGGAAATGTTACCCTAATAGGGCATGACAAACCCCCAGTAAATAGTGTATGTGAGTGCCGCTATCTCTACGCCTATAGAGGTGGAAGTCTTTATCAGCCTACCTATCTGGGGCCTCGAGATGACATTGATGTTTCTGAGTGTACTCTGAGTCAGCTTAAGTATAAATCGGAGGAGGCTATATGAATTGGACTGCTGCTGAGATGGGTAGAAAAGGTGGTAAGGTTTCCAAAAGAAAGCTTACTCCAGAGCAAGCTCGGGAGATGGTAAAGAAACGAGAGGAGAAAAGGAAGAGTAAAAATAGTTCTTGACTATCATAAGCGCTTATGATATATTAGGCACACACATTTCCAACCGTTTAAATAAGTAGGAAAGTATGTCTCCTCATAGACCTCCTGGAGAATCGGGCCTTTTAAGGGTGTTTACTACGTATAGGAGGATGGCACAAGAAAGCAATAAAGAGTTCAATATATCTTTAGAGGAATTCAAAACTCTAACTTCACGCGATTGCTTCTATTGTGGGGATCCACCCTCTAAAACTATGAAAATGCCTAAATATGCTCTGGGTTCCTATCTCTATAATGGAATTGATAGGCTAGACTCTTTAAAGGGATATACACCAGACAATATTGTTCCTTGTTGTACCCGATGTAATATGATGAAGTGGATACTCTCTATGGAGGATTTTCTAAATCATATTGAAAAGATATTCGCGTTTCAGAAGGCAAAAGATTTATGAATTTACACAGGCCTACTGCTATTCTTGAGCACATAGGGAGTAGAGCTGGAAAGCTCGTTGTGATTGGGCTAGGTAGAGTTCAGAGAAAAGCTAAAAGAAATATGCAACTGTGGAAATGCCGGTGTGATTGTGGTAAAGAGATTGAAGTTCCACCAGTACGAATTACTCATAAGATAATAAAAAGCTGTGGCTGTGCTCGTTTAAAACTTTTTAGTGAAATGATGCTGCATAGGAAATTTAATCACTATAGATTTGATGCAGCAAAGAAAGCTAAAAAAGTTTTTGGACTAACTTTTGAGGAGTTTAAGAGTATCGTATCAAAAAATTGTATCTATTGTGGCTCGCCTCCTTCTCATGAAATAAAGACAGAAACAGTCTCAGTTTTTTATGGAGGTATGGATAGAGTCGATCCCTCAAAAGGGTACACTTTAGAAAATACAGTGCCCTGCTGCACTCTCTGTAACATGATCAAGTGGACTCTTTCTAAGGAGGATTTCTTTAGTCATATAGAAAAGATTATTAGCTATCAGAGACATAAAAATATTTAGTCTACATGGGTGCTGAGGAGTGTGTGATCAGTCAGCTCAAATACAAATCATCAGACGAATAACTAATTATTTTATCTAAAGGGGACCCTCATGACACGATCTTTCATAGCTCATATCAAACCGAGTATCGATCTACGAAAACTCTCCCGGCACATAAAAGATTTCATCCATAGCGACATCTGTGACATCCGAGGGCACTGGCAGGACCGCGGACTGGTACTGTCTCTATCAAAAGAGTACTGTCAGGGTGTGCGCATTACGCTCACTATCGAGCGTATAGGTCGGATGAAAAAGGTGAGGCCCTATAAGCGTCCCCGGCACTGGAGTCGAGGGATTTCTTTTACCGACTATGAGTTTTGTCCTCACTGCCGTGCGTCATTCTCGTTCCAGAAACTCGGTCCGGATTTCATCTGCGGATGGTGTAAAAAAGATGTACGTACCAGCACACGGCTGGCATAAACAGGAGGCTCTATCATGTCACTCTCAGTAAACGGTGTGAGCACGACGACCGAGCGGGATTATTTCCGATGTGAGGTCTACAAGCCCGTAGGCCTGGAAGATGTACGGGTCCAGTGGGATTATCGAGACGCGAGTGGGGAGTTGCATACGGGAGTCGCTCGGGACGTGCTCGCCGCAAAGGCCGCGGCTCGCCGGTATGGCTATCACGGATAAATTTCATGAGATGTATAGGGAAGAGGGATAGTTTCCTTTCACCAGTGGAGGTTTTTTGTATGTCAGACAAAAAAAAGCGTGTGAATCATTATCCTCGTGCTATTGAGATTCTTACTGCGGGCAGGCTGGACACGCAGGCGATGTGTTTGGCGTTCGCCAAGTATTACCCCGCGACGTTCGTGAAGGTGGCTGCTCTGGTGGGTGCCGGAGCAGGGACTATTGAGTTTGAGAGGTATCATATCGATACGCAGGCCCCGTGGTATGCTGAGGCTCGTAGTCTGATACGGGCTGGCAGGAAGATTGAGGCTATAAAAACAGTCAGGAACAATGTATTTGGTATGAATTTGTTAGAGGCCAAAAATTTTGTAGAGCAGAAACTCTCTTAAGGAATTTTTTTAAATTTAATACAGGAGTTTATCATGTCTCCACAGGAAGCACTGTCGATAATAAAATCGTTTTTGCCGCTGTTCCGTGAAGCTCCAATTATGGTAGCGTGGCAAACTCTGGAAGATATGGTACTCGCCCAACAGGCAGCTCACACTGCAAAGCAAGAGATTGTCGATTACGCTCAGAAAGCCATGGACAAGATCGATGATGCTAAAAAGCGGGGTGCTTATGGTGATCTTTCCGTTATAGCATACACCCTGCTCAATAAATTAATAGCGGCAACCTATGCCGTTGCGTAGACGCCGTCTGAATCCTCTGGAGAAAAAATATGCAAAAGCGTGGGAGTGTCAAAATGTGAGTGCCATGACTAAAAAGCCGGATGGTCGTGGTACTTTAGATTATCTATTGGCTACTGATAACCGTCCGTGTGGTGACGTAACACCAAGAGACGCAGAAGTCGCGGCTACCGTGATCCAGTGGCTGGGGTCTCCGGTGGGTCAGCGTTTCGTCAAAGAAGTACTCGGTATAGAGTGATGGCTACCGGCATAGCATTCCTTAAAAAATATCCGGACTCATTCCCAGATTATCAAAAGCATCTGAGAGCTGGAGTCTGCGTGACGTGCGGCACAGTCCCATTAAAAGACTGTGACCCTGTCACCGGTATGTGTACCGTGTGTGTAGAGAGTATCATATCAGATGAATTTGATAAACTATTCTATCGTGAGGAGCCTACCAATGTCCACCCCAATATCTGCAAATCATATCATAGGTGATCTCATCGCCCGCGAGAAATATAAATTCGTGGACGGCAGACTCATCGCATCCATAGTCGATGACGCTATAGACATGGTCCGCGATGCTGGCGATACTACTAAAGAGGTGTCCCATGAAGGATGACGCCCCCTACGCTAAAGTGGTCCTGAAATTTCTGGACATCGCCAAAGAGAACCTGCAGCGTGACGGTCAGCTGGTGATGGTCATAGGTTTCATGAGAGGCACCGAGATTTTAAATATCTCTCCTCTCAGATGGGAGACCGATAATGATAAATGGAGGAAATTTTATGCGGCGGGTGCTTTCCTCAAAATCACGCACTGTGACGGTTTGATAGTGATCACCGATGCCGCCATGCGTGTGCTGACGAATGCCCCCAAAGAGACTATCAATTATGTCATGGACAATCTCTCTACTGAGAGCCCTCTCACTTTGCCGGAGGGAAAATTCGGGCGGCGGGAGTGTATCATCGTCCAGTATTTAAATCCTGTCTCTCGTATCTCGGATGTGGTTATCCAGGCGTATCGTCATGAGGGCCCTGACCGTCATATCGTTTTTGAGGAGCGGCTCGATCAGCAGGGTCCGCTGCAGGAGGCGGCTCAGTTCGAGGGTGAGATTCGGGACTCGGTGTATGCGGGTTATGACAAGAGTGATTCCATGGACATTAAATCTGTAGAGTGAGGGGGTTTTCCGCTATGTCTGATTCACCCTGTTTGAAATTCGTTATTGATTACTATCAGCATGGACGGATCCGGCCCTCAGGGAAGAATGATAAAGGTGGGCGCTGGTATCCTTCAGATACTGAAAAAGTTTCGTGTTGTTCTTCTGTACGAGAGCCATCGCGTACGTGGCCTTTTTCTATTTACAAGCACTGCTGCACCCGAAAGCATATCCGTCAGCGTCTTCTCGAGCAGCCTTCGGAGCTCGAGCGGCAGGCTTTATCGATGACTTTGGAGGACGCGCTTTTGCATGTGAATGATACGGGATTGCTATTACATGTAGCCAAAAAACTTTTAGGGGAGTGATCTACTATGTCCAAATATAAGTTCAGGTTCCTCAAGCCAGATGCGGATGCTACTACCTGGATAGAGCGTGAGAATGATATCTCAGAGATAGACGCTATCCAGGAGGAGCACCTGTACCGCCGATGCGGGGCCCTCGTGAAACTCGCCCCCGGTGAAACTGTCAGATTTGCTATTGTCGAAACTGAGTCCGGTGAGCGCCTGATCTCCAGAGTTTTCTGTCAGGGTATCGGTCGCAGGGGCGGGGTGGTACCTGTGCCGGATCCTTTCACCTATGAGGCTGCAGCCCGCGAGCTCGGAGTGGCCGTCGAGAAGTTATCGGATCCCACGGGGTGGGAGTGTGAGGAGACTACCTGGAAGTGAGGTTTTTTTATGCACGATATCGATTTACGTTTCCTCGAGGCGGGGCATGCGATATTCACGGTGGGCAATGACAAAGGTGATCACTACACCTATCGTATTGTAAAGCCTTCTAAAGACAAACCGTTTTTTGTATCTCTGCTGACCGGGCCCGACAATTGCGGTGACTACACTTATCTGGGTATTTTTAATCCTCTGACTCGTGAGGTCTACCGTACTGCTAAGAGCAAATATCTGGAAAGTTCTACTCCTGTGAAAGTGATACGGTGGGCGATTAAAGTTGTAGCAAATAATACTACGCTGCCTCCTGGTTATTCGATTCATCATGAGGGGCGCTGCTGCAGGTGTGGTCGGCGGTTGACTACTCCTGAGAGCGTGGAGGCGGGGATCGGTCCTGAGTGCGCTCGTATGGCGGGAGTGTGATTAAAATGCTAGATACTTTTTATGATTTAGTAGATGCTGATGTGAAGAAAGTCCGGAGTATTTTCCGATGGGGATATCGCCATGCGTTACGTACTGATATCGATCGATTGGATTGTTCTGTGAGTATCAGGCGGGAGCCGTGCGATATGCCTTTTAAAGCGGCAGTGCGTTTGATTAGTCCTGCTTCGGTAGAATATTTTCGTATTGTGCGACTGGAGCAGGCGCATACTCGTGGAGTGATGGAGGGTGGTCAGGTAGTCTCTGATCTTCTGGAGCTTTTTATCAGGAGTCTGCAGGTAGGTCAGGTGGAGTACTTTATTTTTATGTATCTGCGAGCTGAGCGGTTGGGGGATTTGGAGAGGGAGTATTCTCTGAGGGAGCTGTAAAAATACTTTTTATGGTCGTGGTATACATAGCGAGTCCCTACACGATAGGGGATGTAGCTCTGAATGTGAGGCGGCAGCTAGAAACGGCTGATCGCCTCATATCCCTCGGGTACTGTCCTGTAGCACCACTGCTCACTCATTTTCAGCACCTATCTTTTCCTCGTCCTTATGAGGACTGGATGCGTATAGATTTAGAGATGATTTGTTGGTGTGATGTGTTGTTACGGTTGGAGGGGGAGTCTCCTGGGGCTGACCGTGAGGTAGCGCACGCTATATCTAACGGGATCCCTGTGGTGCGCTCTGTAGATGAGTTGGTCTGCCGATTTAGACCTGCCTGAAAATATCTCTTTAGTTTCACATTACAAAAAAGTATATTATTGATTATAAAACCAAAAGGCGGTATGCAATGAGGGCCCGATTTACCAGTCAAGATCTCCTTGAGGTTTTTGAAGATCGATTTAAAGTAGTGTGTGGTCTTGGTGGGGATTTGTCTAAATATCCTCTTACTAAGAATGATGATGTGCATTTTGATACTGACCGAGAGAAGTCGAGGGCATTTGCGGAAGTCTTCACTCCTCTCCATATCGTTGATGAGATGTTAGATATCATGCCGGACAAAGGCATGACTAACATGACCAGCAATGTAGATCTGTGTTCTGGATACGGGCAGTTTTCAATACGCATGCTTCGTAAACTCTATAAAGAACATGGTGAGTCTTTTAAAATTGCAAATTATCTTCAAAAGCGGCACCAGTTCGCTGAACTGCAGCTATCTTCCTGTTATAAGCTGTTGTGGATTTTCACTCCTCAGATTAATCTCGCAATAGGAGATGCGCTGCAGCTAGGTAAGCTACCTCGTGGTGCGCGTGGGGTGTGGTATTATCTGGAGTCTCTTGGGGAGTGGGTGAATGTTACTGAGTTTGTTGGGGCTTTATATGAGCATTTGCACGAGACTCGGCAGATCAAGTGGCACAAGGGAAAACTTTTTGTATATGATCAGGCTAAAGAAGTTGCTTTTGTGCATGTATTTGAAATTTTCGTGAAAAAATTAAATCAGATATGCAAGGAGCCCCGTATGAATCTTCGGAACATTATCAACACGAAGAGTGGTCGGCACGCTCTCATCCAGTTTGCGGCTGAGGCTGCTACTGGTATTGAGAAGAACTGGCAGGAGCAGGGTACTCCCGAGTGGGTGGTACGGGAGATGGTGGCTGCGGTGCCTGAGATTCAGACTCTCAAGCGTATCCTGGTGCTTTTCAACATTGAATTTTTGGAGTGCTTGATTAAGGAGCGAGGGATTGATCCGGCTACAGTGGATTTTGGGTATGATTCAGAGATTGAGGGGGCGATAGCTGAGCGGGTGTATGGGGCGCATGCGTTTTCGATTGGCAAGAGCCTTCTGGACATGCAGTTGGCAACTTCTGGTAATGCGGGGGTGTATGATGTGGTGTTTTCGAATCCCCCTTATCAGGAGCAGAGTGAGGCTCAGAAAGAGATAGAAGGTTCGAATGCAGCACACGCAAGCCCTATATATCATTCAATTGTTATGTATGCTATTGATGTTCTTAAACCAAGGTATGTCTGTATGATTACTCCTTCCCGTTGGATGGCAGGAGGAAGAGGTTTAGATTCTTATCGTGCTCGTATGCTTTCTGATAAACATATTAAAATCGTTCAAGATTTTCTTGGGGAAAAAGAAGTATTTCCCACAGTATCTCTTCCTGGAGGCGTTAGCTATTTCTTGTGGGACAAAGAGTATGAGGGGCTTTGTGATTTTAATGGAACACAAAGATCTTTAAACGAGTTTGACATCGTTGTTAGAGATAACATAGCTGTAAGTATTTTAAATAAAATACTTAAAAAATCAGATAAATTTTTATCAGACATGGCTACAGGACAAACTCCTTTTGGGTTAGTTACCTCTCATAAAGATTGGAGTTATGGTGAAGATGAAAATACGTTGTTATGCCATGCCTCTGATGGAAAACATTATGTTTCTAAAACTCTTGTAAAAGATTCTTTTGGGTACATACCAAAGTGGAAAATTTTTACAGGGAAGGCTAATGGAGCAGGTCAGATTGCTGATAAAACAGGTGCTAAAAAAGTTCTTTCAACGTTTATTATTGCAGAACCTCAAGAAATATGTACTCAAACATACATTGTAGCTGGTGCTTTTTCATCTAAAAAAGAAACCATTAATTATTTGGAGTACATGAAAACAAAATTTTATCGGTTTATGCTATCCCTTCGTGTGAATACACAGGACATTAACAGGGAAAAATTCGCCTGGGTCCCCGACCTCGGTGACTACACTAACCCTATAACTGATGAAGATCTCTATACTCATTTTAATTTTACTAAGAAAGAAATAGAGCACATTGAAAAATCTATCAAGGTTTTGTAAAAAGTAAGGGGCCTAATAACCCCTATTCTTTTATTTGAACATTGTTTTGACAATTAGAGCTATCAAAAGAATAGCATCTACGTCAATGTTGAGAACAACATCAAACATAGTCTCCTCCATTAGGCATAGTATACCTAGTTAATGTGGAGGGCTCCAGGCCCTAAGGGGCTCCAAGGCCGGTTTTGTTAATCGGAAGGTGAGGCTCCAGGCCTCTAAGGAAGGTTGGACTCCAAGTCCTTTTAGAATATAACTCTTTACCAAATCGATGTCAAGTCTAAAGAAGGAGCCATTAATTATGAGCCTACTCGACCTCTACGAAAAACACCTGCAAGAGATAAACAGACCTAAAACTCTTCTGGAACTAGTAGAAGAAAGAATCAAGGCGGATCAGGCCGCAGTAGCAGCGGCAATAGTAGCACAGTCGGAAAAAATAGCAGCACAGGCAGCAGAATCTGAAACAAAAGCTAAAAATAATCAGGAAGAACCCCCAGAAGAGTTTGTAAGCCTCGAAAATAGGGTGGGGGCATCTCGGCAGAAAATAATGCTCAGAGAAAATGTTTTTGAACAATATGTATCTCAGCACAGACCCCACCAAAAGATAGCAATAGAGAAAGCTTTGGAGAAAGATATCGGACAAGTCATCATCCCCACAGGTACGGGCAAGACACGAGTCCAGATCCATCTCCATGTGTCCGACATGATTGCTAAAACAAAGCAGGAACAGACGGGGGTGTACGTCATCGGTGCTCACCGCCTCCTGCTCTGTAAACAGCTCATGGATGAACTGCAGGACCTGTGTATCAAGGTAGGACTACCAATCAACGTCCTTTACATAGGTAGTGCTAGGCACGATGAGAAGCATGTCTATGACAAGTATTTTAATATGGGAATAGACAAAGCTACCTATGAGTCTACCTATACAACGATAGGTAAAGAAGTAAAAAAGTTCTGTGAGAAAACCAAAAAACAGGGACGTCATCTTATAGTGGTGTCTACGTACCACAGTTTTGATAGGCTCCAAAATATTAGCAGAAAGAACAAAGATGATAAGTCTATCGATCTGTGTACCTATGACGAAGCACACACCACTACCGCCGAAGACTTTTCAGAAAACATTTTTGATAAAGTTTTTGATAGGGTTCATAAAAACTATTTTTTTACCGCTACCCGAAAAGTAAACGGAGAAGACGGAGGTATGAATAATAAAACCAATTATGGGAAACCCCTCTGTAGCATATCTCCGAGAGCTATGATTGAAGCTGGTGAGATAATCCCTCCACGAATTCATACCATAAAACTGGACAATGATTCCAGCGATGAGGTGTCTGAATCAAACGAAATGATGTTAATGAAAACTGTTATAGAGGCGTACACGGAACATGAAAAACGCCTTAAAACAGACTCTGCTCATCCAGATATGATTGGGGCAAAACTCCTGGTCTCAGCTAAAGGGAGCACTGAGATAGGTCTTATTCAGAGCAACCCGCTCTTTCAAGAGTGGTGCAAGAGTAAAGATATTAAAGTGTATTCCTACTCAAGTTGCTACGGTAATTTTGAAGATTTCGTAAAGGAGGAAAACAGGAATAAAGTATATGAAAGTATGAGGGATCTCAAAGATACCGACAAGTGTATCCTGCTCCACATAGACATTCTTACAGAAGGTATAGACCTACCCTCTGTTACTGGGGTCCTCTTGCTTCGGCACCTCAATGAAATTAGCCTATTTCAGGCGTTAGGTAGAGCTCTCAGACTCCTTAAATCAGATAGAAAAAAGTTGTATAGCGGAGAGATTCTACCGTCTGAGAAAAATCTCTTCACAAAACCTTACGCCTATTTGATTCTTCCCGTGCATTTCGAAAAATTTGAGGAGTCAGCTGAGGAAATGAAAAAAACTTTACGTAGGGTTATACTGGAGTATGGGATTCCTACAGAGGAGTTCCTGCCTTATGGAGATCCAGGGGATACAAAAGATAAACCATCCCTACCACCAGTAACGTCTTTCACTCCTTCAAGTAAAAAGAATAAACTCTATCCACTGATGCATGTAATAGAGGATATTCTTGTTGAAGGATTATCTGAAGGAGTCCCTTCTGACCCGCATGAAAAGTATGCCTATCTAACAAATTTGATTGAACAAATTAATAGCAAGGGAGAGGAGCCTGCTAATGCTTAAAACTTCTGGTCACGTTAAAATGCATTGGAGAGAATGCTGCAAACTGTACGAGGATTTCAAAAACCGAAACGGTGTGGACGCTACATTCCAGGCGTTCATCGGTAGTGTGGAAGGTTTTGCTAACTCCCTGAGTGAGGAAGATAAATATGTTTTCAAGGGAGACATGCTGGAGATCCTCGCTGAGATCTTTTTCAAAGCATTCGCCAATGACCCCAGGATAGGGCTGTCTGACTATACTCCTGTGCCCCTGGAAGAAGATTACGGGGTAGACGGGTATGGAGTGAACGCTGCAGGTAAGAAGTGCGCCGTGCAGATGAAATTCAGATCCAATCCTACAGATTCGGTAATGTATGAAGAGATGGCAAAGACTTACACTTCAGCAGTCCTACAGCTCCATATCCCTCTGGAAGGAGATGACTGCCTGTATGTCTTTACCACGGCGTTTAAAGTTACTGTAGCCTGTGAGGCGGTGTTCGGAAAAATGCTGCGGGTCATCTCAAAAGATATTATATCTCAAGAGATCGACAACAACGTAAATTTCTGGAATGTCGCCTACGAAGAGATCAAAGAAACCCTGCTCAGCAAATAATTTTCAAGGAGGTTTATTATGGGTTGCGTACCAGAACAAGACTATGTCTGTCCCGACTGCAAAGGTAAGAAGGTCGTCAAGGGTATTAAGTGTGAGCGCTGTGAAGGAACCGGCGTAGTGCAGGACATCGGTTTCGATACGATCGCTGAGGTCGCTCCGGTCTCTAAAAAGAGAACTCATCGGTAGGGAGACCTAAAGGATCCCTGTAAAAAGGGATCTTTTTAATTTTTTGAAGGAGACTCCCATGGGTTTGAAATGGTGTCACGGTTATCCAAATGTTATCCCCATCAACGTCCCTGACGGCGTCTCAGGCAGCTGGTCGGTATCCACCTTCAAAGTCTCTAAAGAAGATGAGGATTGGGGCAGGGTACGCTCCGTGGCATCATCCTCAGAGCGAGGGCGCTACGTACCCGCTGGGACCTACAAGGCCCTCAAGAGAGGCGATAGGGTCATCATGTCTAACACGCCTGACGAGATCCGGGACCATCGTTTTTTCCTTCATGCAGCTCGAGGCAAAGTGCTGATTAACGGTCTCGGACTAGGAGTGGCTTTAAAAGCGATCCTCAATAAAGTGGATGAGACGGGAAAACCCGCGGTCGAGTCTGTAGTCGTGGTGGAGTTGTCGGAGGATGTGCTAAAGCTCGTGCAGCCCACGTACGCCAAAGATAAGAGAGTGCAATTTATTCATGCGGACGCATTAGAGGCAAATATTACTACGAAATTTGATGTGGTGTGGCATGATATTTTTGATAATATTTGTGCGGATAATTTGCCTATTATGCATCGGCTACATCGAAAGTATGGGCGGCGAGCGGTGTGGCAGGGGTCCTGGTGTCGGGAGCGATGTGAGATGTATGCGAAAAGGAGTTGGTAGCCAATAATTTTAGAGGAGATTTTCTTTATGCACTATTTAAAAGCGGGTGAAATTGTTCGGGATACTGATGAAGTATCTGTTACGGGTTTTGGATGGCTTACCGGATCGCTAAATGTAGGCAAAAAATTGCCTGCTGATAAGGTTGGATTGTATCGTCGCCCGGGTGGCAGGATTCTTAAATCTAAGAAGCGCCGTGTACGGCAGACGCGAGCGAGTAAGTTGTCGTGTCGTCGTGCTACTAAGTGCAGCTATTTTATAGTTGCTTACTGCGGCAAGAAAACACGATGTAGCAGGCTGGGCTGCTATAAACCGTCGAAACAGTTTGTCACTCGATAATTAAAAAAAGAGGTTTTCTATGGGTTTTCAAACGATGGTGATTGTTCGAAATGATTGCCTTGACGATATTAGAAATGATAAAGAATTTGGTAGGAAGATCTATAATGCGGTGACCCAAGGCTGGGGTCGTATGCCTGTAGATATTTCTTCAGACCGTAGTTGCAACGCCGCCACAGTAATAGAAAGTCATCATGTGGATGGCTGTGTGCTATTGCTGGCGTGCGGCGGTACGATTTTTAAATTAGGGCATGGTGATAAATATTGGTCCGAGCATCCCGGCAAAACAAAAGAGCTCCAGACGATAGCAGATAATGTGCTGCGGGTATATGGTTTGAAGGTCATAAAGGCACCTAAGAAAAAAGGGAATTGACATGGATATCACTTTAGAGCAGATCGCTGAGGCGTGTTGCCGGGATATTGCGTCAGAGATTGTGAATCTGGAAGCGCATCAGGTCAAACGCATCGTAGAAAAGCATCTGAATGCGGCTCGGATAGAGTTAGTGAGGACTGGGCGCGTGGCGTTTCAGGAAAAAAATAAAATGAAGATGCGCTAGATATATTTCCTGTCGATTATTTATTTTAAAAATTTTATTTGTTATCTTAGCTATAAAAAAGTATATTAATAGCATCATTCTATTTGGTAGAAATTTTGAATTGCTATAAATTCTTTGAAATCAACATGATTCAAATTAGAGTATTCCCCACACGCGTGGGGATGAACCGATCCTGTGGCCGTTGTTGCGCACAAAAATTTCGTATTCCCCACACGCGTGGGGATGAACCGTTCCTCATCGTCATTCGATACAGTTTCCACTTGTATTCCCCACACGCGTGGGGATGAACCGATCATCCGGCAAATCGCCCATTGTATCGTACTGTATTCCACACACGCGTGGGGATGAACCGAGTCCAATGTTATTACAGTACATGTTTGTGGTGTATTCCCCACACGCGTGGGGATGAACCCAATGCCCTAAATGCGGCAATTCGATAGCGTCAGTATTCCCCACACGCGTGGGGATGAACCGTTGACCAGCATATTGTTTTCGACTTCAGTGACGTATTCCCCACACGCGTGGGGATGAACCGCGGCGCGTGGATAAACTAGTACTTCCAGTGTGGTATTCCCCACACACGTGGGGATGAACCGCATCATCAGCATCGAGTCCAATCTTGAGGGCCGTATTCCCCACACACGTGGGGATGAACCGGGTTCGTTTTATACCGTCCTTGACCGGGAGGTGTATTCCCCACACACGTGGGGATGAACCGCTACGGTATCCTGAACCAGGATGCTTGTTTATTATTCCTCACCTATGTGGGGACATTGCCTAAATAAAGTGTGTACTATAGGCCACCTATAAAAACGGATCCCTCTCGAAACTCTCTATTAAATTTTTTATTTACTTGATTTTTTTATTACCTAATAGTATATTCTATCCCGGGAGGATTCATGCCATCTCTTGTTAAATTGTCTAAAGCCATTATCTCGATACCGGTGCTGCTTGAAAAACAGCTTATCGGTAAAACAGTAGAAGGACCGACAGGTAGAATCCCAGGTATCCTTACAATAGACCACTGCAGAATCGTTGGACATGTAGCAAATATGTTTCGTAGAATGTTACCGTCCTATCATCGTCATGTCCTTCCTCGAAGAATAGGATCTTTCTGCTCGCTTCATGATGTAGGAAAAGCTTGCCCTGGTTTTTTAAAGAGAATCTACGATATCCTGATGGCTAGAATATCCTCAGCCCTAAATAGTCTGCCTATAAAAATGTTTTCAGAATGGCACGCCACAGTCAGCGGTGCCGCTTTCCGTCTTCGTTTTGCTGAAAAAGAAAACTGTGAGCAGTATGCAAGAATAGAGGAATGTCATCATGGTATTCGGGATGAGGAACCCACACTCCCGGATACCAGTGATAGGTACGGTGGTCCCGCCTGGTCTAAAATTCGTCAGAAAATGATGAATAGGCTAATAGCAGAGTTCGGAGAACCTTACCTGCCTAAGCTCAGGGACTGTGATGCTGAAATAGTCAGTGGCTTTCTGTCCATATGCGATTGGATAGCTTCCGATGAGCGTATGTTCAATCAGGCGTATCGCCCAAAAGATATCCATGCCACAACACTCAAAGCGTTAAAGAAACTTGGCTGGAGCAAAAGCCGCATACGGAAAGGACTGTCTTTTAAAGACATCTTTGGGTTCGATCCCCGTCCAGAACAAGTAGCTTTTATCAACTCAGTAACTAAACCCGGTGTATACGTATTAGAAGCTTGTACAGGATCCGGCAAAACAGAAGCAGCTCTCATGGTGGCTTACCTTCTTATGCTAGCGGGCCATCACACAGGATTCTATTTTTCACTCCCGACTCGTGTTACCAGCAACAGAATATTTAAAAGAGTCCAAAAATTTTTGGACAATGCGTTTGAGAAAGGCATGGCACCTAAACTGATACATGGCCAATCTCTTATTACTGACGTCTCTGTAGGAGATAGTGAACTCGCACCAGGGGGAGCGTGGTTCACCGCTAATCGTCGTGCTTTGATGCTGCCTTTCGGAGTAGGTACGATAGATCAGATACTCCTGTCTGCCGTAAACTCCAGGTTTAATTTCGTAAGAACTTTCGGACTCGCTAACAAAGTCGTTATCCTTGACGAAATCCATTCTTATGATGTGTATACGGGAAAACTTTCTGAGGAGCTAATAAAGAAACTGCGAGATCTTGGATGCACCGTTATTATTCTATCAGCAACCCTAACCAAAGATCGCAAGCAGCAAATACTAGGTGAGTACACTTCTTCGGATGAACGCTATCCCCTAATCACTTACAGGACCGATGGCAGGGCATATACACGGACAGCAGGCACCGGTAAGTCCCGTAAAGTACATATACGAAAAGTGAGAGACAATTTTCCCACACTCTTTAAGGAAGCAGAACGTAGAGTGCTTCAGGGACAGCAAGTGTTATGGGTCCTCAACACAGTAGACCGTGCTGTGGCAGTGTATGAGTATATGAAGAATCTACCGGCACTGTCCGAATCTCCTGTGAAATTAGAGATAGGAGTTCTTCATTCTCGTATACCCCCTGTGGATCGAGAACCTTTAGAAAATCACTGGATAGATAAACTTGGAGAAAATGGAGACCGGTCTCTTGGCTCTCTTCTAATTTCTACCCAAGTGATGGAACAAAGCGTGGATGTAGATGCCGATTTTCTTATCACAGACATAGCGCCGTCTGATTTTCTTATCCAGCGTATTGGTCGCCTTTTCCGGCATGAGCGTACCAATCGAGCCTGTACAGAAGCAAAAGTATGGATCGTTATTCCAGATCTCAGTAGGATAACGTCTCGTGAAGAGCTGCGGAGAGCTTTTGGTGTCCATGCTAAAATCTACTCGGATTATATTTTGTGGAGGACGTATCGAGCGTGGAAAAATTGCGGTAAAGTGCTCACTATCCCGGATGACCTGAGAGAGATCCTCGAAGCTACCTACCGAGATTTTGTACCACAGGATCCTCCGTGGATTCAAGAGGCCAAGCTGGATCTCGATGGGAGCAATTTCGCAAAAATTTGTCTAGCGAAAGCCTCCACCGGATGCCTGGTGAATGTAAAAGAAGAAGATGATCTGATCCCCGTGGACATCCTGGAAGAAGCTGAGGGTAATCATGCTACCAGGCTCCTCTCAGTACCTACCACCCAACTCATACTCACCAGTAAAGTAACTGAGCATCCAGGTACCGTTGATTTTAATTTCATAGATGGAGTGTCTTTTACTTTAACAAAGGACAAAAGATATCTGGATGCTACAAGAACTTTAACTTTTCGTTTGGTGAAAGTACCCTCTAACAGGATTCTCAAGGAAGCAGTATCTCCTAATTGGTTGGAGAAAGTAGCGTTTGGAAATCCTATTCCTGTAGAAGTGTGGGACGATACTTCGGTGAGGCTATTGGATGGTACGGATACAGGGTACAAGTACAAACGGGATTGTGGCATATACAAACCCAAAATTCTTTAAGGAGACGCTCAATGAAATTTAATATAGTGACAGACCCGTGGATCCCCGTAGTGACAGGTATCCACCAGGAAACATTGAGTCTGATGGATGTGATAGATCGAGCCAATGAGATTTCTTCTCTGGCCGGAGACCCTGTAGAGCGCTTCTCTATAATGAAATTACTCATCTGCATAGCCCAGGCTGCTATCAACGGACCAGCGGATGAAAAAGATTGGGCATCCTGTAAAGACAAGATTGTACCCGCGGTTAAAAAATACCTGAAGAAATGGCGCAACAGCTTCGAGCTATTTGGAGATCGTCCGTTTCTTCAGGCTCCTACGTTGGAGAAAATGTCCAATCGAGAGGTCTCTTTTCTGAATCCTTTCTATGCCTCGGGAGCGAATCATACTCTCTTTGACACGGACGCCCGAAAAAGGGATAGCGAAGGAAACCCAATACTCCGTGAGATTCCTTTAGAGGGCATAGCGAGGTATCTCCTTATCAAGCAGATATTCTGCGCGGGAGGTATGACGGATAGGTCTAAGGACGGCACTAAATGGGGTGGCTGTGAGATAAAAGAAAAATCTTATGAGGGATCCATCGCAAGTAATATCCTTTTAACCGTGGTAGAAGGGGATACTATCCTTGACACTATCCACAACAACCTGATAAACATAGAGTGGTTGGAAGAAGCCAAGATACCTTTTGGGAAACCTGTGTGGGAAGTTCATATAACCCAACAGAGCGATAAAGTTACCCAGGGTATTTTCAATACGTATCTCTATAATCTCGTGCCGCTTTCTCGCAGCATCCTGTTAGAGGACCAGAATAAAATGTCTCTTTCCAATGGTATAGCACCCGCAGACCTACCTGTGTATAGAAATCCTATGGGTACTGTCATGGAAAACAAACAAAAAAGTAAAAAGAAAGATAAGAATAAAAGCAAAAAGAAACCTGATAATTTCTACCTTAAAATAAACCCAGAGAAAGCTCCTTGGAGAGAACTGCAAAGCATATTACAGACCACACAGGATCAAAAGGGGCCGTGGGCACTGAGGCACTTAGCAGCAACCAATGAGAGTAGCCTGACGCTTGTTACCGGGGGTTTTCTTTATGATCAGGCCAAACCCATAGCGAGCTGTGAGTGGAAACTCAATGTGCCAGTAGGGATGCTCAATGCCGCCAGTCTGAATGCCTACGGGGCAGAAGTGCAGAGGGCAGAGAATAAATCCTGGGGTATTCAGTTTGCTCTGGAATGCTACCTGGGGATGGTCGAGGAAGAAAAGAAACTCACAGCAGAGGATAAGAAAAATAGGAAAGTATATCAGTCAATGCTCTCCTCAGCTCTCCAACGCTATTGGCATAGCCTGGAAAAATGTGCTAACACACTGATCAATGACATAGGAATTGATCAGGCTATAGCCTCCGAAGCCTGGATTAAAAGTGTACGATCCTGCGCCATAAAAGCTTTTGAGGAGTCTTGCGGTTGTTATAAAAAGAACATTACGTCTTATGTGAAAGCACTCCAAATTTTAAAAGGGAGGTTGTACCATGATTGAGGCAAAAAGAGTAGTGCAGGATCTGTTGAGGATGCAAAGTAACAAAGCAGCTATGGCAGCTTTTAAGAGTTGCCTGTCCCCGGCACGAGCATACAGGGCATGGTCCTATATCGCTCAACTGAAATGGTGTGATATCCAGGATGATCGTATGCGGACTATCGTCCAGCATATCGCTGCTTTTTTTGCGAGGCATCCCAAACATGCCCTCGGTACCTGTTTTGGGGATAGCCTGAGGCAGATGGCGTTCCGCAGAACTCAGCAAAATGCTATTGAGGTGAACGAAAGATATCTCAAACGCATCCTGTCGAGCAGGGATTATCAGAGTCTGTGCCCTAGACTGGCTTTCGTTTTACACATGATAAAGAGCACGGATGTCCCTGTAGATTATGAGCGCCTTTTGTCTGACATCGTGTCCTGGGATGAGGATACAGGAATTCGGTGGGCGAGCGCTTACTATAGCAAAGGAGATGAAGATGTATCTGACAAAAATATTGGTTGACAGTTTAACGGTCCAGTATATGCGTCTGTTTGATGTCTATCGCTGGAAACAGGAACTCTACAAGGCTTTTATACCGATAGAAAATGGGCGTCCTTTTCTTTTTGACATGCGAGAAAAGACTGGAAATATTACTGTTTTATTGTTCTCAAGTACACAACCGAAAGTGCTACCCTTTGGTACGTGGCAAACAAAAAAGATACCTGATAATTTTTATGATGGCAACAGGTATTTATTTGAGCTCACTGCCAATCCTACTGTAAAGAAAGCTGTGTTTGAAAAAGACGGTACTAAGAAGAAACAGGGTAAAAGAGAGGGTTTACATCCCGCACGCTACGAGGAATGGCTGCGGCGCAAGTTCGAAAGTTCCGGGTGTACGGTCACGTTTGTCACCACTGAAAATCTGGGATTGCGTGTGTGTCACCACAAAGGTACTTTGGTGTCGCATTCCGCAGCGAGATTTAAGGGGATGATCAATGTCAAGAATACTCAGGGGTTTAAAAAAATGGCCCTTGAGGGTGTCGGCTCTGCTCGCGGGTTTGGGTTTGGTATGTTGTTTTTGAAACGTGTGTAGTCAATATTCATCAACGTCTATATCACTATCATCAAAGGAGTCTCACATGAATCTGCTCGATCTTCACATCATTCACAACTATCCTCTGTCCTGTCTGTGCCGCGACGAAAACGGATCTCCCAAATCGGTGATTTTTGGCGGTACTATTCGTGCTCGCATCAGCTCTCAGTCTATAAAGAGAGCTATCCGTGAATACCTCAAGAGCATTGATAAGAAGCATTTCGGGGGCATCCGTATGCGGTCTATCGCTACGAGTCTCACCGATGCTCTGAAATCCAAAGGGGTAGGGCAGGATCTGGCACAATCTCTGGGTAATGCTGTGGCGGATATGCTTGGTAAGTCGGAAGACGAGAAGACCAAGACGATCCTGTTTTTCAGCCCCGGTGAGATTGACGCCATAGCTGAAACTATCACGGTTGCGAATAAAGATAATACTCTCAACAAAATTTTCAAAATTGTAAAAAAGGAGGAAATCACGACGTATGAGTGCCAGAAGGGGAAATTTCTTGCAAAAGTCACACCTATTGATATTGCAGATGTGGAGTTGTTTGGTCGCATGGTAGCGAGTGATCCGACCCTTTTTGTGGAGGGTGCGGTCTCTGTTTCTCATCCGTTCTCCGTTCACTCCTGTGAGGCGGAAGTGGATTTTTTCTCTTCCGTGGATGAAACCGCAGGGGTGGAAGAGCAGGGTGCCGGGCATATCGGAGAGATCGAGTATAACTCGGCATGCTATTACGAGTGTATCAGTATCAACATGGATCTGATCAACTCGGGGCGGCTGAGTTCTTTGCCTGGCGAGATTCGAAAAGACATCCTTCAGGCGGCTATCGATGCATGCATCATCGCGGTACCGAGTGCTCGTCACAACTCGATGTTTGCTGCGACGAAGCCCTCGGCAGTTTTTGGGCTGTATCGTGAGAACACATTCCCTGTCTCACTCGCTAACGCGTTTGAGAGACCCATTCAACCTTCCGTCAACGGGTATTCTGGTGAGGCCCGTAAACGTATCGAGGATGAGTGGAAGGCTATGAAAAATGCCTATGGCAAACGTCTTGGTGTAAAGACCGAGATGTGGTTCCCTGACGTAAATCTGGACACCTTTGGAAAGGGGCTGGTAGGCAATGACTAAAAAACATGCCATTCTTGTCCTGGAAGGCCCCATGCAATCGTGGGGCCTACAGGGCAAGTTCGACCACAGGGATACCGCTACACTGCCTACAAAGAGTGGTGTGGTAGGATTGATCTGTGCAGCTCTGGGAGTAGAGCGAGATGATCGTGATCATATCGCTGAGATCGCTTCTTTTGATATTTCTGTCATCACACTCAAAAGAGGAGTAATGATGACGGACTATCATACTGTCGGCTGTGGGCACGAGCGAGAGGATTCTCGTGTTCTAAAAGCTGAGAAAGGGAGCACACAGGTAGTTACTCACAGAGATTACCTTGCGGACGCTGCTTTCGTGGTGGTTGTCTCAGGATTGGCTGAGCTTATAGACAGATGTTCTTCTGCTCTTGACAACCCAAAATGGGGCGGGTATTTAGGGAGGAGATCTTGCATTCCTTCTCGTCCTGTTCTTGAGGTTGTTGTAGATACAGAAGAGCAGGTTCGAGCAGAGCTCAGTAGACTCGGGGCTACATCAGAGTCGGTGGCGTTATCGGATGGTATTGGGGGGACCTATCAGCAGGACGCTCCTATTGATTTCAGGACACGGGAGTATGGTACGCGTCCTGTGGTGCAGGAGTCTTGTTTTGTTCGGTAGATTTTTCTGACTGTTGTATGCTCTTTGAAATCAACAGGATTTGAATTAGAGTATTCCCCACACGCGTGGGGATGAACCGGGTTACGTTTTGAACGAGGCTATTTCCATTTTGTATTCCCCACACGCGTGGGGATGAACCTA